>JGI12048J13642_10076753_pt1 | contig 29508 bp, 24 predicted proteins | sample ElkSlonscriptome_16_FD_13642 | JGI IMG/M metagenome (IMG submission 13642)
GCATGGGCGGATATTCAGTCGATGCCCGAGGTAGACGGGGCGATCGCCCTCGCAATGGACTCAAAATCTGGTTTAGTTCTCGCAGTTGTTCAGAGGTGCCCATGCAGATCAGCACATCTCCTTCCAGCAGCACAGCATCCGCTGTTGGGCTTGTGATCAGTTCGCCACCCTGGGCTCGTCGAATGGCTAACACCAATGCTCCCGATCGCGCCCTCAGCCCTGCTTCTCGCAAGGTTTGCCCCACACAAGGACAAAATTCATGGTCGATTAAATATTCTTCCATATAAAAAGAGCGGCCTTCACCCGTGAGAATGCCGTCTACAAAGTCCATCACCTGAGGACGCAGGGCAGCGGCAGCCATTCGTTTTCCACCCGTGATGTAGGGTGAAATGACAGCATCGGCTCCGCCTCGTTCTAGCTTTTGCACGGCCTCTTCTGTGTTGGCGCGGGCGATCGCCCGAATCTTGGGATGCAGCGTTCGGGCAGATAGCATCACATAGAGATTCTCAGCATCGGAAGGAAGCGTCGCGACAATGCAAGTGGCTCGGATGATTCCTGCGCTCAACAAAAACTCATCCAGTGTTGCATTACCCTGAATGCCTACAAAGCCATCGCGCTGAGCTTGATCGATGAGCTCGGCATCCTGATCGATGATCACGAACGGAATGTTCTCCGCCGCAAATTCGGTCGCGACCTGCTGGCCCATGCGACCGTAGCCACAGATGATGTAATGATCCGAAAGTGTTTTAATCAATCGTCGCTGTTGCCGTAGTCGAATTCCCTCCTGAACGTACCCCTGAAACAGAGCTTCTGTAAACCGATTGGCGATATAGCCCAGACTCAAAACCCCCATTAAAATCAGGAGAATTGTGAACAGTCTTCCCCAAGGACTGAGGGGTTCGATTTCAGAAAAACCAACTGTGGCTAAGGTAATGATCGTCATATAGGCTGCATCGAGCCAGCTCCAACCTTCGAGAAACTTGTAGCCCACGGTGCCAAAGAGCATGATTCCGATAACAATGAGTAGTCCTCCGACCAGCTCTCGACGCAGGCGACGATATTTTTTTTCAGATGTCGTGAACACAATTTTGGACAAGTTGCAGCTACGTGTAAATACTGGTTAGCTTGATAGAAATTTGAGATTTTAATAGTTCGATCGATAGATTTCTTCCGTACTTTATGAAAGCTTTACGGAAAAACGACTTTTTTCACTAGAACTTTGTCTTGTTTTTGTAAGGATGCTTAGGACGGAGCTTGCAGCTACGAATTTATACTGACATTGGGTGTGAACTTATTATGAACTCAGACAGACTACGTCCTGACAATCTAGCTACCTTCAAAACTTCGCAGGGGCAAGTCGATATCCTCAACCTCTCGGTCGACAATGTTGCTCAACCTGAACTGTTGCAAAGTCTGAAAGAAGGGGGCATTGTCTTCACGCCTAATGTCGATCATTTGGTGAAGCTGCAAAAAGATCCAGAATTTTACGACGCCTATCAATGTGCGACGTATCGCACTTGTGACAGCCAAATTTTGCTCTACATCTCCAAGCTGCTCAAACAGCCTATTCAGGAAAAGATCTCAGGCTCAGATTTGTTTCCTGCTTTCTGCAACTACTATGCCCATGATCCAGACATCGACATTTTTTTACTGGGTGCCGCTGAGGGGGTCGGGGAAAGGGCCCGCAAACGGATCAATCGCCGAGTCGGACGCAATATGGTCATTGCAGCCCATTCTCCATCCTACGGGTTTGAGCAAGATGAAGCTGAGTGCGATCGCATCATTGACATGATTAATGCTTCAAAAGCCAGCGTTTTGGCTATTGGCGTCGGCGCACCTAAGCAAGAAAAGTGGGTCGCGAAGTACAAAGATCGACTCAGGCATGTCAAAGTCATTTTGGCAATTGGAGCCACTATCGATTTTGAAGCAGGGCATGTCAAGCGGTCTCCGAAATGGATGAGCCAAGCTGGACTGGAGTGGCTTTACCGCATGATGTCTGAACCCAACCGTTTGTGGAAACGCTACCTGATCGAAGATTTACCCATTTTCTGGATGATCTTCCGCCAACAGGTTTGGCAACAGATTCGACAAATTAAACTCGATTGAATCGGCTAATTCTATTCACTTCGGTGTATATGCAGACAATTGGTTCAAAAACTCGCTCGACAGACAGACGAATGTTTGGGAGCCCTCTTGGTAGGTTTTTAGGAGTGAAATTTAAGCATTTTATAAACCTTATGTTTTTGAAAGATACGAATTCAGGCTCTCTCGTCAAAGTTGTTGATGTTGATCAGCTCTTCATTCCCACAACTGAAGCTGTTGAAGCACAGCTTCAAGCGGGCCAAAACGAACAGCCTACCCGAAGCTTTGAAAAGCAGTCGCTGGTTTTTCCCTCAGGGGAGAAACTGCCACAGTGCTGGGTAGATCCCAACTATCGTTCTGATCTTCCTGCTCAGCCCCAAGCCAGCTAGATTGAGCGAACTCGAGGTTACATCAATCAGGCCTATCCTCACTAAACAATTTCCGGGGAGTTGCGCCAATTGCACATACGCCCGGAAGCTACGATGCGAAGCGGTTAGGGCACTTGCCAGACCCGGTTGTGGTAATGAGTGGCTTCCGCATCGGGATCTGGGTAAGCACCATTGTGATGATGGTCGCCGTGGCTGTGGTCGTGATTATGATTGTGGTCGTGTCCATGGTCGTGGGCTGCACCGTTGGCGATCGCCACCAGTCGAAACTTGCACATTTCACAATTCATCTGCACTTGTCCCTGCTGGGTCTCAATCTCCCGGTCTCGTAGAACGTTGAACAAGTAGGGATGAAGTCCCATTTCGGGCAAGCTGGAAATAGTGATATCGGGGAACTGCTCTTGTTGCTGAGCTGTGATTCCTGCGATTTTTTTGATGAGAGTTCCAGTGAATAGAAAGTACGGCAGCACGATAATACGCTTGGGTTGATAGAGTCGTGCCCGGCGAAATCCCTCTTCTAGTCGAGGATGAGTGATTCCGATAAAGCAAGTTTCTACCGTTTGATACCCGCTGCCTTCCCACATCAGCCGCGCTAGCTTGTACACATCACCGTTGGCATCGGGATCGCTAGCTCCACGACCAACAAACAGCAGCACAGTATCTTCTCTAGCAATGCCATGAGGATTGTGACTGGGCTGGTCGAGTTGATCGAGGCGCGATCGCCACAGATCCAGAATTTGCGGATGGATGCCAAAATGACGGCCATAGCTGAGTCTAAGTTGGGGATGCCGCTGTTTTGCCCGATCGAGTTCGTTGGTGACATCAAACTTGTTGTGCCGCGCCGCAAACAGCAAGATAGGTAACACCGACAAGTCTGTATAACCTTGTTCCACGCACCAATCGACTCCCTGCTGAATGGTCGGTTCAGTGAGTTCCAAAAAACAGGGAACTACCGGACGAGAGGTATCGAGAGCCTGATATGACGAAGCGAAATCTAATAGGCGTTGTCGTCCATCAGCATCTCGGCTGCCATGCCCAACGAGCAGCACTGGACGCTGAATGGGTAGCTTAGTGAGGGATCGCGTTGGTGCTTCTATTTCCGTGGGCTGGTTCAGTTGTAAATCGAGAATTGGATTAGAAGCGAAGGTCATTTCAGTTCTAGACTCCTTTTGGCTGAGTATTTTTCGAGCTAAACGCGTAGCGGACAGTCTCAATACGGTTCGAGTGTGCCTCGATATCTTAAGCTCGTCAGGCTTGATTCAGCAATGCGGAGAGGGAGCATTTGACGCTCAATTGCTGACAGACATGCCACCGATTTGCCAAGATTGAAGGTATGGTCGATTTAGTGGCACTCTTTTTGGGAAAGGCCATATTTATCCGTGTCGAGTTGACTCTATGCTCATTCCGCTTAGCCGCAAAACTCTCGAAAACCTAATTCCTCTAGCTGCAACCTCTACTCAGTACAAACACTGCTGGGGCAAGCCTGCCGACGTGCTTCGTCGCTTTCTTTACTCCATTGCTGCAGTCGTGGCGATCGCCCTCCTCGGTATTCTCTTTCCAGAAGGGTTCGATCCGATTCTCTTCTTGCTTGCTGTTGTTGCTTTTTGCTACTGGCTCTGGGCTCCTATTTACGTTGCTTGGTTACGCAATCGCGACTATCGACGCTACGAGTTCGGTGGATTTTGGACGGGCGAAGTGCTCGACAAGTTTATTACTGAAGAAGTTGTGAGAGTCCAGGAGACCGTCGATAAAAAGGGCGAGCTAGTTGTGATAGAGAATCGAGAAAAGCTAGTCAACCTAGAAATTGGTGATGAGACAGGATTTACAACGATTATCCAAGTTCCTTTACAGAAAAGGCATCGAGATATTCGGCCAGGAGATTGGGCAGAACTTGTGATGCTATCCAATCGCTCCGACTTGTCACGCATCATGAAAATGACTGATGTCTTTATTCCTGATGCCAAGGTCTGGGTCAGTGACTATCCATATCTACGACGAGATGCATTTTTAGAAGTGAGCCGCCGCATTCGGGAAGAGGACGTAGCCTATGATCAGGTGCCGCCTGAACCATCCCGAACTAGACCCATGCGTCCAATTTCAGGTCGTTCTATTCCTAATGAACCGCCCGATCGTCCTAGACTGCCCCGCTATGATCGCTGATTAGATTTACACTTTTTTCTTAGCACTGCTCACATGAAGATTGCGGTGGATTCGGGTGCAAAGATAAAACTGTGGTCGAAAGCGAATGCATTGACATGACGAATAATAGAAAAGCCAAAATGAGTCGTCTTGTCAGTTGAAAAGGTCGCAATGACTAGCTCATTTAGCTTCTTGTCTGAGATTTGAGGAACCTTTACGAAATAATCGCGCCGAGCGAAAAAGACACCCTCGTCTCGTGGAAAAATGATGCCGTTGACACGATGTGCGTGCTGAATCGGTTTGATGTAAGTATAGAGAAATTCTTCCTGATTACGCTGAAGACGATACAGTCGCTCGTGCTGCATCCAGCTCATGCAAAACATCATGCGAAACAGCTCAAACCCAAGCACGTAGTTGAAGACGTTGTTGCGTTCTTCAGAGTTGAAGACGAGCCGGAGAGCCGCTTCTAGGTACAAATCAGGTTTACGACAAGCATCTTGAGCAGAGTGAACATAAAACTGCCGGATGTATTGTCTGAGAATCGATTCGCTAAGTTCTGTATGAATGTGAAACTCTCTCAAGTGTTTCGTCACGAGCTGCCGAGTTTCGCGGTCTTCTAACTTGCGAGCGACCAGTCCATCAGCAGTGTAATCATCAAGGAATTCTGCCTGAGCCTCTGGAGACGCCACACACATGAGATAGCAGAGGGATAAGAGATAGCGTCTCTTTTGCCAAGACAGTTGTTTGAACCAATGCTTAGCCTCGTCTGGAAGTCTCCCCAACAGGCTGCCTGCAGTCATTGCACCAGTCATCGCTCGTGCGTAGTCATGCTTTTTCTGCATTACATTCATGTCATGTCACACATGAGAGAACTGTCTGGCGTTGTGCAATAGGCCATCACCAGAACGCAATAATCAGAATTCCCGATTTGATGGCACTTAATGAAGATATTCTGTAGTTTTTTACAAAATTTTTAATCTCTAAGGTGTGGATGAAGCTTTTATAGAAAAGTGTGACATCCAGGAACACAATAATTAAACTTTAGCGTCAATTTTGAAGTCTTACTCTGCTCTTAATTTCGAATTTGAATTTGTTATAAATCTAAGGGACGATGGCTCTGTCGTAACACATCTAGCAGCATAGATCTTTCGGCTCTGGCGATCGCCCGATAGGCTTGCGGAATCGATGCGGGTGAGACGCAGATTGCCGTGATTCCCCATTGCACCAAAGACGCAATTAGTTCAGGATGCTGGATTGGCGCTTGCCCACAAATAGAGCAGGGAATTTTTAGCTGCCGAGCGGTCTGGACGAGATGACGTAGAGCCCGCTGAATCGCTGGATGATTTTGGTTGAAGACGGACTGCATGTGAGGATGGTCGCGGTCGATGCCGAGCAAAAGCTGCGTCAGATCATTTGTGCCGATAGCAATGCCGTCTACTCCTGCCTTGACGTAATCCTCTAGCAAAAACATCACAGAAGGAACTTCCGCCATAATCCATAGCTGAAAGTTAGAGCTGTCATACAGTCCTGCTTCCACGACCTGCTGATGGCAGAATTTGAACTCCTCCACGGTTCTCACAAAGGGCAAGATCAAGCGGATATTATCCATACCCCTGTGCTGAATTCTGCGCAGAGCAGATAGTTCAACGCGAAACATGGTTGGGTCAAGCTGATAGCTCCATGTTCCGTGGATGCCGAGCAAGTCGTAAGCTTCGGGATTGGATTCAGAACTAAACAAACTTCCAAAGTCGTGCGATCGCACGTCTAATGTGCGGTAATACATCGGACGAGGAGACACGGCTTCGGCGAAGGGGAGAATGTGGAGGGCAATACGTTGGCAGAGTACGTCGGCATTCCCTTGTTCAATCCATTGCTGAGGTGATTGCTGATCGAGCAACGGCAAGATCGCCATCTCGGCTCGCAATAGACCAATTCCATCGCACGGAAGGTTTCCCAGCCGGGGCAGTGCCTCTGCTTGACTCAGACTTGCCATGAGCTGTGTGGCATTGGGGCGATCGCTCGTGGTCAGCTGAGTCAGCATCCGCTGCCATACATCGCTTGGAGGGGAAACGGGAGAGGTATCAGAGATAATAAGCTCGCTATTTGCAGTGTGGTCGGCTGATGCAAAATCTATTGATTCGAACTTTGGTGGTGCTTGGAATTTGGACTGAATTTCTGAATGGATTTCTGAATGGATTTCTGAATGGATTTCTGAATGATCTTCCGAATCAGCAGTTGTCAATTGAGTATTGAATTCAGAATCAGTATTGGCGTCTGGCCTCACGCTCGTGATCTGACCTGGAGAATTCTGAGCATGAAGGCGAATCGTGCCGCGATCGCCATTCAATGTAATGAGATCACCCGTGCGAACGGTCTGAGTCGCGTTTGAAACACCAACCACTGCCGGAATTCCTAGCTCGCGGGCAATCACAGCCGCGTGGCAGGTCATTCCACCTCGCTCGCTGACAATACCTCTCGACTGTTGAATCAGGCTCATCCAATCTGGCACGACATCCGAAGCAATCAGAATATATTCAGCCATAGGAGATGCGATCGTCCCAGCATTGATAGAGGTCTTTGGCGCAACTACCCAGGCTTTTGCTGTCACTTCTCCAGGTGCAGCTCCCATTCCATAGATATTGCGCGAAGCAATATTGCGCACGTCTGAGGGATGGGGTTCTGGCGCTTGGACAGATTCAGTATGAGACCTGGCATTGCGATCGCCGCGATTTAGACCGCTGGGCAAGACCTGAGTGACATAAACGTCGAAAGAAGTATTTTCTGGGTTCTGATCCTGATGAGGTTCTGCCCCTTGCTGAGGTGAACGGATCGGCTGACAGACAATCCATTCCAGCTCAGTCTCTATCTTAAGGTGAAGATTGACTTCGTGACTCAGACGCACCAGTCGTTCTAAAGTTCTACCTGTAATTGGTTGGGTGTGGGACTCCGCAGAGTTTTGCTCCGCAGCATTGTAAGAGTTCGAAGCGTTGTTGAGTTCTGGCAAAACAGGGTCTTCTGACAACTCTGTATCCAATGAAGCAACATATAAGCCGTCCCACTTTGAGGGTTGCCAATCTAGATTCAGCTCTTGCAAGAGCTGGCAAACCTGAGCTTGACTGTGTTCATCCGCCGTCTGAGCCTGCGATTTAGAAACGATTCTCGATGCAGAAGGATGGGCTACCCCATACACGGAAAATTGCTGACCAGCCTGATGCCGATGCACAATGCCAGATACTGCGTTCACCCAATACCGATTTGGAATGGCCTCTCCGGTTGTGATGGCTTTGCCCATACCCCAAACCGCCTCGACTTCGAGTTGATGACCCGCTGAAGCGCGAAGGCATCCAGACGCTTGGGCGGGATAGATCGGTTGCACCAATACACTGAGTAAAATCTGCTGAAGAGAGATGCCTAATCGCTTCCAATAAAATAAGCTTCTAGCACGAAATAAGCCCGCCCAGGTTGACTTTAGCGCTTGGGCGATCGCCTCCATCTCTGGCTTACAGGTTTGTGTTGGCAAGAGACCTTGGATCCTAGCATCCAAGGTGGGGTTTGGGGTTCCATAGAGGGCGAGAGACGGGCGAAGGATCAGCAGGGTTCCCTTTAAGGACTGAGTGGACTGCTCAATCGCTTGGAGCCAATCATTTGGTAGAGGGGCCGTGCAAATGGCATGTTGAAGTTGCTGGGCGATCGCTCGAAGTTGCTGATGATTTTCCACATCAATATGTAGAGAAGAATGCGGAAAATCTGAAAACAGAGGTGCGTTCCACTGAATTTGCTGCCAAAAGGAGCGAAACATAGACGAGGACACCACAACTCCTGGCACTACTGGATAGCCAGCCTGTGCTAACAGTCCTAAGTAAAATGCTTTGTTCCCAACCTGCTCTTGAAGACCGGGATGAATCTCATCAATCTGGTAAAGATGTTGAGCTGTCATTAATTCAGGTACATACCATGCCGCACGACACCAATTGTAAAAGGAACGGTGAGAAGGAATGCCAAAAGCATCTTGTCCCTTAAATGATCGTGATAAATCTCAGGTAAACAAAACAACTGACCCCTTTTACTGTCTTGAGCGGGACAAGTTCCTTCTTTGAGACCCTGCACTCATGAATTCAGTGTGCTTGAATAATAGTCATTACACTTCATCACACCTCCCTCAACTCCGGAGTAAATTTGTGGATTTTCCGTCAATTTCTGCACTCAAGTTTTTTCGCAATCTTCAGGCTGGTAGTCGTCAGTTTGCCGTCATTGGATTGGGGCGCTTTGGGAGAGCGGTGTGTGAAACTCTCCATCAACTCGGTTACGAAGTCTTAGGAATTGACTCTGATGAGGCTCTAGTTGCACGAGTGTTGACTGAAAAAATGGCAGCTCATGCTCTTCAGCTCGACTCTACGAATCCGATCGCACTCCAAGAAGCGGGAGTCTATGATTTCGATACGGTCATCGTGGCGATCGGCAACTACGTTCAAGAGAGCATTATCACTACGCTCAATGTTAAAGAGGCGGGAGTGCCGTATATCGTAGCAAAGGCTTCGTCAGCTGTTCACGGGAAGTTACTCGATCGGGTTGGAGCTGACCAAGTGGTTTTTCCAGAACATGAAATGGGCTGTGCCCTTGCGCGATCGCTCACACGCCCCGAAATTCTCGATCGATTCGAGCTTGATCCAGACCACAGCATCGTCGAGTGTCCAGTGCCTGCTGAATTTGATGACAAAACCATTGCAGAACTTGACCTAAGACGTCACTATGGACTCAACCTGCTAGCGGTCAGCCGCAGTGTCGATAGCGATAAGTTTGAAATTAACCCTAGCCCTGTTTTGCGGCTCAAAAAAGGAGCTGTAATGGTTATCATTGGTCCTAATGCCAGAATTGACCAATTGCCTGATTAAATTCTGTCTACTTAAAAAGCTCTTAGTGATTCCAAAAAGAACCACCAAGAGCTTTTGAAAGATTTTGATGAACGTGTTGCCAACGGCAGGTACTTCAGACGCGATGATTCAGATGCAATGACCTTGCAAACCTGATTTTAGCGTGAAAAGACTACCAGCTAGACTTGACAACCCCTGGTAGAAGTCCTTCATGAGCCATGTCGCGTAGGGCAAGACGACATAGACCAAAATCTCTGTAGTATGCTCTAGGGCGACCTGTCAACCAGCAGCGGTTGCGCAGGCGGCTAGGCGCACTGTTGCGAGGCAACTGCTGAATTTTCCGATGAATCTCAAGTTTTTCTCGCTGAGTTTCAGCTTTTTCAAACTGCTCTTTTAGCTCTTGGCGCTTCGCAGCATACTTCTCAACTGTTCTGCGGCGCTTCTTGTCCCGCTCGACCATGCTCTTTTTAGCCATGAAGCTCTTATCGATCTCAAATTTACACAGTGCTTTCTATTGTAGCCAATTTGTTCTCGTTTGAGAAGATCCTTCAATTTATTTAGTTGGCTCAGGTTTGACCTGCCTTACCGCCATCCATCTGCGGAGGTAGCCACCACTTTTTTTAGATCTGGAGTCATCTCAATTGTGTAATCAAAGGGCGAACCAACAGATGACAGTTGCTGCATGGCGCTTCCGCTGGGGTTGCGGGGAGAAAACCACGACTTTGCCTGAATGACAAGATTTCCGCTTCCGTTGAGGTCAATAGATTCGATCGTCAACGTGTTGCTGTTACCGCTACTGAGGATAGCGGAAAGATAGGCTGAGTCGAGGAGCTTGCCATCGGCTGGGTTGATGCGAGCAATAACCGAGACCTTTGCTCCACCTCCTGATCCATAACTCCGCAACCAGTTTTGCTTTGCGTCGCCACTGCCGCGTCTAAAGTCTTCATTTACTGATCCTTGAGTGCCATCGATGGTGAAGGTTGCGTAGAGATCATCTCCACTCCAAAACAGGCCATAGCCTCGACTGTCAGCACCTGTCACTTCATAATCATTTCTCGTCCAGTTGTGATCTGGATTTTTGTCATCGAAACTAACGATGACAGGATTTTGATTATTGCTTGAGACTTGTTCGTAGCCAATGTAGAAGGTCTGACTTCCCAATCTAAGATTGGGCGCACCCAGGGCTTTGATTTCAGATTCGTCCGAGAGACTGACGGTTCTAAAGTTGTAGCTCTCTCCTATTTCACCTTGAGCATCAGGTACGACGACAATGTCAGGCTCTGTAATAGCGGGTAAAAAGTCTTCGACTGCGATCGCCCCTTCCTGCACTCCCTCCAAGATTGCTAGATAGTCCCCAGTTTGTCGATTACGGATGAAAAGCTGCTCCGATCTACGCCCTGTGCCTTGCTCCAGAAGAACTTGTTCAAATGCTAGATCAGAAAGCTCAATCTTGTCTTTACCGCTCTTAAAGTCTTCTACTACGTCTGCTCTTCTTCGAGACGAGGCAGCTTCCCTTGCACTCATCACAAAGATGTCGCGTCCAACTCCACCTTTCAGCTTGTCTTTGTCTTGTCCTCCTCGGAGGCGATCGCGCCCACTACCACCCACAAGGCGATCGCGCCCTGATCCTCCGATCAAATCATCATCACCTCGCGCACCGACCAAGCGATCGTTGTTTCTGCCTCCGTTGAGCCGATCGTTTCCACCGCGACCTAAGAGGATGTCATTCCCTGCTCGTCCCTTGAGAGCATCATCCTGACGAGTTCCCACCAGGCGATCGCGTTCTCGGCTCCCTCGTCGTCCTGCTGTAAACAGATCCACCTCGCGCGATCGCACTTCGCGAGACCCTTGCTGTTCCCACTCATTTGGGCTCAAATCGTCGGCATTCATACTGGAAATGTCTGAGCGAGAGACCCTGTGGGTGATGCCTAAGGGAGAATTGGCTGTAAGGGGTGTCCACGGTAAACCCATTGAAAAATCAGCAGTCTCACGAAGAGGTAAAGAAGTATCCGGTTCAAAGATAGCCATGAAAATTCCTTTCGACAGGTCATCGAAACGTCACAAAAGTTGAAGCGACTGAGATTGTGGAATGGTGATGCGGGGAGATTAGAATCGGCTCAATGTCACCTGAGTCGTGGTCGATAGACAACCTGATGCATGAATGAAATTCTTGGAACCCTCGCTCTATCGTAGAACAGAAACAATTTGCCCAAACCTTCTCTGGTATTGGATTATGCCTTGCTCCATCTCAGTCTGTAACAGAACTTTTGTGGGTTAAATCAGACCGAATAGATCAGACTAAGTTTTATCCAAATCGAGAGCTTTGGTTTGCTCTCTCAAAATATTGAGATCGTTCTAGCCGGAGAGAGGCATGGGTTCACGTTTGATTTGTCTTCAAGTACAAAATGGTCGATGTGTCTAGAGAAAGACCTCTGTAGAATTGCCCTATTAGCCTCTAAAACGATTGTGAGAGGCCGTGAGTTCCCCGATGGTTCCATCTCCTCACACGGGATGCTTCCATAGAGCAACGCAGTTTGCTATGTTTCAGATTGGATTACCAACCCTCTCAACAATTTTGAGCTAGGAATCGACACGATATTGAGAACCTTCGAACCTACAATGCAGACAGAACTTTTCACTCAACGCTCTTATTCACAGCGCTATCGTTCTATTTTTTCATTTTGTTTAGCCATTATTATGCTGTTGGTCGTGGGCTGTAGCTCTGCACAACCTGCTCCCCCCGTGTATTCGCCTGATAAAGCCGACCTAATTCGTGAATACTCATCTGGTCTGAAAGAATTGCGAACACGCGTTGACGAGTTGCCTGCTCTGATTGCCGATGAAAACTGGCCTGATGTCGAAAACCTGATTCATGGGCCTTTAGGCGAATTGCGGTTCAGAATGCTCAACGTTGCACGGAACTTGCCTGCTGAACTAGAGTCCAAAGCGCGATCGCTCTCCAAAGATGTTTTCCAAACCCTTGTGGAAATTGATGCATCGGCTCAGGTACGGAACGAAAGCAAAGCTGTCGAGGGTTACAACGCACTCATAGATAAATACGAGGAGTTTATCGAGCTAATTCCTTCTGACGAAGCAATGTCTTGAGCGTCGTTGTGAGCTGACATATGCGAATGAGTCGTGTCGCAGAGCGGTTTTTGGATTGAACCTCTGCGATGCACGTCTCTTATGATTTTCTCCGAACCGCAGCATATCGCTAGAATGAGGAGACATCAAGAAACTGGCTTCCACTCACTCACTCCTCAATTTTACTATTGCAGTCCAGTCGGTATTTTGAATGGACAAACTAATCGACCTCAACGTATCGTTCAAGGGTGCTATTCTATTTGCCCTTGGTTTTGTGATAGCGGGTTTTGCGAGCGAATACGCGGTCATCTTGGGTATTTTGGGGGGAGTCGTCGCAGGGTTTATTGCCAAAGGGTGGAAAACAAAGGAGCTTCCAAAATCGAATAGTGATGAAGTGGCTCTGATTCGTTCAGTGCAAAAAATCCGCGATCGCTTCGTCAAATTTGGGGCGGATGGTGAATCATCAGACGATTCAGAGGCTGACGATGACTCCGAAGATGAAAGAGAGGCTGCGGCAGAATGGTCTGCTTTGAAAAAAACGAAACCAAGACCCGAAATGGGTTGGTTTGGAGTGAAATACACACGCAAGTCCCGATGGTGATGCAGATGAAGTCTGCCCATTCAGGCCGTGGACATGTTTTTGTCCGATGACTACTGGCTGTAGCTATATGCCTAGTTCTAGGCTAAGAGCGGCAACAGCAGTGTTACGAAGTAGAACACCAGTGGCGCTGTAAAGACATAGCTGTCGGTACGGTCAAGAATGCCACCGTGGCCTGGGATCAGCTTGCCAGAGTCTTTCACCCCGACATCGCGCTTCATGAGTGATTCAGTCAAGTCTCCCAAAAGGCTAGCAATTCCAATCATCAAGCCCAAAGCCATACCCGACAAAGGCCACGCTGGCCAATCAAGATACCATGCCCCTAAGACCGCGACTCCGATACTTGCAGACACTCCAAAAACTGCCCCTTCGACGGTTTTCTTGGGGCTAATGGCAGACAAAAGAGTTTTTCCAAACGTCTTGCCAAAAACATAGGCTCCAATATCTGCTGCCCAAATACAGCCAAAAGCCAGGAGCGTAATTATTAGGCCCTCTGGCATTGATTTCAGGTCAAAAGAATCAGGCCAATACCCGTTCAATGGTAGATTTGCGACTTCAGCAGTTCCTAAGCCTCGCAGTCGTACCCAGTAGCTGGGTAGATACCCTCCATAAAACAACCCCAAGATAGAAGCAGCGATGTCGGCAATCGTGGCGATTGTGGGTTGAAATAGAAGATAAAAACAAATGAACGTACCTGCCACAGGTAAGATAGCGTCCGCTAAGCTGTGAGAAAACGTAGAGATAATTAAGAAAATCTGACTCACGACCAGAGTCGTTCGCGCTGCTGGTGCAATTCCTTTCGCTTGAACAAGCTGAAAGTATTCTCGCTGACCCAAAAAGATGATGATGCAAAAGAGGGTCGTAAAGTACCACCCCCCCAAGAGAATCATCCCTAAGGCGATGGCGATCGCAACAATACCGCTAATAACTCGCGATGCAGGCATAGAAGTTTTGGTGAGGTTTGATATCGAGTGAGAGAAGCACTGACTATCTCTATTCAAATTTCACGTTATGTGAAAAATGGGGCATGCCCTTGAGAAATTAATTCTCAGTTAAGCAACAGTCTAATTTCCTTAACTAATCTATAACAATATGCTCTGAAATACTTGAGTCTCCTGGCAGAAAGAACTCATGACTCTCTTTCTTCAAAGCGATCGCCCAATTTCACTTTAGGTGGTGATAGCTCTTCGACCAATGTGATGAATTCTCGTTCGAAGCCAACTTGAGCCCGATTCGTGCGGCCCCCAAGATAAAGGCGATCGCCTTGCTGAAGAGCCCAAATCTGAGAATGGGAGACGTAGCTCATCACTACTCCCAGCATCAAGAGCCCAAATCCAGTGTAGACCAAGGGAATGCCCGGATCTGCCTTGATTTGAAGTCCGGTGCTTCCCACCAACTCGTCTAACATCAGTCGCACACCGTTGACCTCGACTCCCATCCCTTCTCGCATTGTGCCGACGAGATTGCCTGTCGTGTCGTAGACTAACACCGTTCCCTGAAGATCTTTGGCAACCACAGCTACGCCATCACTCATGTCAGGTTTGGTCGGAATCCAAGTCCCCCATATTCGTCCCCCTTCGGTGGGCAACTGAGCCATGGGCAGTTGCAAAATGGGGCTGTTGTTGACATGAACGCGCACAGCGGCGATCGCCCAATCAGCCTGATAAAAAGTCACTCCCTCATGTCGTAAGGGTTCATTCACGTGGATGGTCTTGTGATCCAGTTCCTCGCCTTGCTCATTCACCACCGACAAATCAGAATAAAACTGGTCGATGGTTCCCTCTGGAGTGTAGTCGATCCAAAATCGATTGACCCGGACGCCCCAATTTTTCGGGATTTGAGCCTCTGACCAAGGCCCAGCATCAAAAATGTGCCTCACCTGGAAGGTCTGACCTGCAGGAACCATTTCCTGGGCGAAAAATCCGGTCATCGATCCCAGAATTGCCCCAGCTAAAATCATCAACATGCTGGCATGAACCACAATCGGGCCAATTCGTCCGGCAATTCCCTTGCGGGCGTAGATTTTGTTGTCTTCTTGAAAAAAACGATATCCCTTTTGCTCAAGTTCTTGCTGAAGATGGTTCAGATTCTGGCTTGTCATCTCAGTGCTAAGAGCGAGCTTCTGAAACTGGCGCGGTTGGCTGTAATAAGACCAGCGTCGGGCAGCTTTGAGGGCTGGAAACTGGCGTGTAAAGGTACAGGCTGTAAGACTCGATCCAAAAAGGATCAGCAGGGAGAGAAACCACCAGGTGCGATAAACGTGATCCAGCCCTAAGGTGAGCAGGAATCGCCACGTCAAAAAGCCGAATAGAGCCGGATCATCAGGGTAATTTTGTTGGTAAAACGCTAGCGATTCACCCTGTTCGATCACTGTTCCTGAAATACTAAAGATGGCGATCGCCAACAACAACACAATAGCTAACCGCAAATCGGCTAAGAGTGGCAAAAGCTGCCGTTTGAAATATTGGCGCAGAGACTCAAAGAGAGTCGCGAAGAAAGAGCGAGGAGAAGGTTCAGAGGTCATGAACAGGGGGTAATGGCTATCTGGATTTTGTCTAGTTATGCTGTGAAAATTTTATTAAAAGCGGGAGAGGCTGCTACGCTTTGCCCCGAAGTCCTACAACATTCCAGTTGGGACAACTCGTGTGAGCAGGGAGAAGACCCCAAATCCGAGTAGCAAAATGCCGCTTGTCGGGGTAATCCAGCCTGACCACTGCCGCAGCTCAAGCAGCTTTTTGATCGATGCGGTGAATGTTCCTGCCAGAATCAGGGGTGTGACGTAGCCTGCGGTGTAAGAGAGCAGAAGCGCACTTCCCAACAGCGGATCTTGGGTGGAGGCAACCCAAGCGAGAAGTGTGGCTAAGACTGGTGTGCTGCATGGTGATGCGACTAAGCCAAATGTTAGCCCTAGTAAGTAAGACCGAATGGCACGAGGCCAGCGATCGCCAATCCACTCTGTATCGCCCAGAGATGGCAGCGGAATGGGCAGAGCTTCCAGCAAATACAATCCCATCAGAATCGCAATGATGCTGACGACAATGGGTAATCCGACACCAATTTGACCATAGACACGACCTGCGATCGCCGCCACAACTCCCATGATGGCTAATGTTGTTGCTAACCCCAGCGCAAACCAGAGGGATTGAGTTGCGGCTTGTCCGCGTCCTTTCGATTCGTAGCCACCAATGTAGCCTACGGTGATTGGCAGCATCGATAGCATGCAGGGAGTCAGACTCGTCAACAATCCGGCTCCGAAAATGATGCCAATACTAGCAAGACTCAGGTGGCTCAGCTGATTCGCGACTACCCCGTCGGCAAATTGTTCGAGCTGGTAGAACCAGGTTTGAAGCTGAGCTGGAATCGAATCAACCATACTTTGATGTGGGCAATCCCTATGATGAGCAGTCTATAGATGCGAGGCGTAACAGGACTGTCTGTTTTTAGGAAATCACTAGAGGCAGCACCACTAACCCACAAATCATTTGGCTTAATGATCCGGTGTAGGCTCGAAATCCTTTTAGTTCCTGTTTTAGATCTATTCTACCGATGATCAACCTTTGACAGGGCCACTGTTTTCTGTGAGGCAAGAGGCTTGTGCCAGAAAATGAACGTTAATTGAGGAGAAAGTTCGAGGAAGAGCAAGTGATAGGGCGATCGCCACAGACCCTTGTCCAGATTGCTAACAGTGACTCGACCGGAACTTTTTTTTGCTGGTGAGAAAGCTCTCAAACATAGTCACCGTCGAAAGATTAGAAGCTGATGTGATTTGCGTCACGCCATGATAGTACCAAGATCACACATTGTCTTGATCCCAATCAGAGCGAAATCGGTAAAATTGAGGCATTGTTGTGTAGAGAGACGCATCGGTATTTCGCTCATCGCACTGCCCTCAGTGTTCTGGTGAGTCTGCTGTTGCACTCAACGTCCGCCATATGCTGTGTGTAAACCTGCCTCAACATGATTAATCGCATCGTAGAATCAGCAATTCAGAATCAGTGCTTGAGTGTAGCCTCCGAGGGCCTTATCTGTCAGGTTGTGCGCAGTCGAATGTGCAGTCCAAAAGATCTTGAAGCGCTTCAAGATCTGGTCGAAGGAATCGACCGAGGAGAGATTCTCAGAGAATCAAAGGGGCAAATGTCCCAGTGGGTTCAGTCAGTTCGAGCAATACCAGCGTAAAGACGATGTATGAGTCTTGGTGAAGCTTTTGAGAGCGACCCATGTTTTATCATTTCAAGCCTGCCTGTTAACATAGGCGGGTTTTTTATTGTCGTCTCTTCTTCCTTTGCTTTGCGTATACTGTCCCTATGTGTTGCTTTGGCAGCATTGGAGTTGGTGGCGACGATTTTTAGTGGCGATCGCACAGACTGCGCTGATTGATATTTGGACGTTTACTTTTTCAACTTTTGTTGCCACTACGCCCATGTTAAGTAGACAGTTTTGTTGAGCCATCTAGCTATAGGATGAAATGCTGACATTTAGTAGGCTTTTGCAGACTGACTAAAGATAGATCTGCTCAGTAAATACTCTGCTCAGTTTTCGTCATCTTCTTGGTAGCGTATGAAACGCCTGTCCCTCATTGGGCTGCTGGCAGGATTGTTATTGCTCACCGCACTCATTGCCATTCAGGGCCTGGGTCTGGTTGCAGACACTCTCAACTCAGCGGGAGGGCAAGTCTTTTGGTTGCCTCTCATCTACGTCGTTCCAGTGGCCTGTGCTCTGGCATCCTGGCTTTCTTTATTCCCATCCCATCAAACTCCATCGTTTTCGTTTTCGGCATTTGCCGTTTGGATTAGCTTTTCAATCAACTGGTTGTTACCTGTGGGTCAAGTTGGCGGAGAAATTGTCAGGGCTCGAATGCTGATCAAGCGGCAAGTTGAGACGGGAATGGCGATCGCCACCGTAATTGGAGATCAAACGCTTCAGATCGCAACCCAGGCTATCTATGCCTTACTTGGATTGGTGCTGTTCATCAATGCTCAAGTCGAACAGACGACTCAGTCTCAGGTTTTGTGGTTAGTCCTGCTCGGATTTGTCCTGTTTGGTCTTGTTAGTGCGGGTCTATATTGGCTTCAACATCAAGGTCTCTTTCAGCTCTTCGCTCGAATCGCTCGCAAATTTACAAGCCTCAGCACTAGAGACAACGGCACGTTTCAAAACTCTTCTGCAGAGGCCAGCCAAAAGCCAATTCCGACGCTAGAAGAGCGTGCTGCTCAGCTTGATGCCGCTTTAAAGTCGATGTATCAGCGACGCGATCGCTTGGTCGTAGCAGCTTTGTGGCGATGTGGCTTTCGGCTTACGGCGGCAGCTGAGACTTGGTTTGCGCTCTATTTTCTGGGGCATCCCGTTACGGTTGGAGAAGCCATCATTCTAGAGAGCATGGGACAAGCCATTCGCTCAGCGGCTTTTCTCATTCCTGGAGGACTCGGGGCGCAAGAGGGCGGCATCATGCTAATCGGAGTTGCCCTGGGAATCCCTTCTGATATTGCGCTTGCCTCTTCTTTGTGCAAACGAGTGCGAGAGCTAGTTCTGGGATTGCCAGGACTGATAGCTTGGCAAATCGACGAGGGGCGGCAGATGTTGAGTCCTGCAAGTGGCGATCGCCCCAAATCATAGTTTTTCTGGTGATCGGATCGTAACCATCCAAGCAGTAATTTTGGGTCATGAGCCCAGCAATTGTGGACTAAGCCATTTCCATCCAAGCAAAGATTCGATCCAACTGCTCCAGCGTAATCAACCCGTATTGCCACAAGATCATGGGGAGCTGGGTCGAATGCTCAGGGTGGCGAAGCGCTGTTTTGACGGATTCCTGGGGAATTGAGAGATCGTTTTCTAGAAATCGGATTAAGGGGAAAAGCTTGGCTGTACTCATAGTGAATGGCTGGATACAGTCTCAGGAATAATATAGAACTAGGACAATAGGATTGGAAAACTTTAGAGAATATAGCAATGCGCAGATAGGTTAGGACAGATACTGATGGAGAAGCCGCGCACTGCGCGGCTTCTCCATCAACGATTGGTTTTATATCAGCGCGTAGCACTACAAAAACTACAACAATGTGACGATTAGAGATTTCTGAATAGGGGGCACCAGAACAGGACGACCTCGTATTGTTCAAGGCTAATCCATCATTTCTACTCCACAACCCGAATGATGCCGCGTCTCAATTCTTCGTGGATTTGATTGATTAAGAGGTTGTCGGCTTCGTTGTGGCCATGCACGATCAACGACATGAGTAGCTGCTGGTCGCCCCGAGTAATACGACGAGACGTCATCACCCGACCAGCAATAGATTGTAATAGAGTTGTAGACTTGCGCATCTGGGTTCACTCCGAAAAGTTGGGAGGGCTTCTTGTCAGTTGATGTTACTAATATCTCTGGTTTTTACGGAGAAGGCAGTGATAGAGAAGAGTGCTTTCCGTGATTTTCCGGTTTTTTTGTCGTAATCGAGGTCACAACGTTTGACGGGTTGGCTCACAGCTCGATTTTGATTCGTCAACGATTGCCGATGCCCATTCTTCGGTTTAGAGAGACAGCTTCGGCTGTGAAAACATCCAGACGCAAAGCATTTTCGGCTTGATTGTCGATACTGTACAATCGTTTCCTGAGCCTCCGGGTCAGCTTAGAGGCGCTTGATCAGGACGTTCCTTTGATAGAATGATTCGGTGATGTGGATCACGATACGCACAACCCAATACCGATGGGAAGCAGAAATGATGGAGCAAATGTTGTCTGCTCATGACATACCAGCGCGAGTTGTCAATCACGGTGCGGCTCCTCATTTTGGCTGCGGTGTCCCGGCTGCTCTACAGGTTCGCACTCAAGATCGATGGACTGCTTTGTTGCTAGTCAGTCCGCTCGATGACTTGTCCGCTGACTCGTCAGAGTCTTCTTTCTAGACGGGAATGAAAGAGAACATGTTTTAAGAGAGGGATACGCCGCAACTATGTCTTTATTTGATTGGTTTGCAAATCGCCGAAAGTCGGAGTCAAACAACGTCGATCAGCATCAGCGCGAGATTGCAGACGGTCTCTGGAGCAAATGCGAATCCTGTGGGGTGCTGACTTACACCAAAGATTTGCGGGCCAACTTGATGGTGTGTCTGGAATGTGAGCACCATCACCGAGTTTTTAGCGACGAACGCATTCAGCAACTGATTGACTCTAAAACGTGGAAGCCCATCAACCAAAATCTGCATCCTGTTGATGCGCTAAGCTTTCACGATCGCAAATCGTATGGCGATCGCCTACGCGACACTCAAGCCAAAACGGGTCTTATTGACGGAGTGCAGACCGGACTGGGGCAACTCGAAGGACTGCCTGTTGCTCTGGGCGTCATGGACTTTCGTTTCATGGGCGGCAGCATGGGATCTGTTGTGGGTGAAAAGCTGACACGGCTGATCGAACAGGCGACCGCAGAGCGCCTTCCTATCATTATTGTCTGTGCATCGGGTGGAGCCCGTATGCAGGAAGGCATGTTGAGCTTATCTCAGATGGCAAAGATTTCAGGAGCCTTGGAACGCCATCAAGAAGCTCGACTGCTCTATATCCCCGTTTTGACATATCCCACGACAGGAGGGGTCACGGCTAGTTTTGCAATGTTGGGTGACATTATTGTGGCGGAACCCAAGGCAACAATCGGCTTTGCAGGTCGTCGAGTCGTCGAGCAGACCTTGCGTGAAAAGCTGCCCGATGATTTTCAAACGTCTGAGTATTTGCTAAATCACGGATTTGTCGATGTGATCATACCGCGCACCCAGCTGAAGCAAGCATTAGCGCAGCTAATCTGTTTGCATCAGCCCCATGTTCACACGCCGCATTTTGTGAATATCCCTGAACCTTTCCCGATTCAAACCCATCAGTAAGCCTTGATAGGTGAGCTAAACTCTATTTTTTAATCCCTCGTGTTGCGCCTTCGCTGTTCTGAAAATAGCGTCTACAATCAATGGAGTAGAATCGTACGGCTGTTCGCTTCTACGTCTATGCGGCGTTTCTGCATCGGTCAACTAGCGGTATGCGAATTCTTTCAGTCACCCTCAAGAATTTTAAAGCTCATGGCGATCGCCACTACGCCTTTGAATCCGGCACAAACGTCATCTGCGGCGAGAACGGTGCAGGCAAAACCAGCATTCTAGAGGCGATCGCATGGACAATCTTCAACTACCGGGGCGACTACCGTAAAGAAGACCTGATTCGCAATGGTGCGGCCAGTGCTCAAGCGACCATCAGCTTTGTTTCTAGCCACGACAACCGCACCTATGACGTGCAGCGCTGCACCAGCAAGGGCTATGCTCTCTACGACCCGCAAATTAACCAGCGGCTACCCTATACCCGCATCGAAGACGAAGTCACCCCCTGGCTGCGGCAGCATTTGGGCGTTGCTCCCGGTACAGATTTGGCACGACTATTTGCAAACACCATCGGTGTTCCTCAGGGTACTTTCACCGCTGATTTCTTGCAGACTGGGGAAAAGCGAAAGCAGGTGTTTGACGCCATTCTCAAAGTTGAGGAATTTAAACAGGTTTATTCCGGTCTCAACAGTCTACGGAAATATAGCGAAGGTCTAGTAGAAACGCTGAAGCGCGAGATAGGGCAGTACGCAGAATCTTTGACAGAGCAAGCTCCGCTGCAGCAGGTGCGAGATCAGCTAGCGCACACAATTCAGCAAGATGAAGCAACGCTACAGCAGCTAGAGCAAACTTTGGCATCTTTGGAAACTGAAAAAAATCGATTGACCCAGCAGGCTGAGCGCGTTCAGAAGCTAGAAGCTGAGTTGCGACAGTCTCAAATGCAGCAGGCTGCTAAGCAGCAAGAGATCACATCGCAGCAGCAGGCGCTGGATCAGGCGCAACAGGCGGTTCAACTGTGTGATGCCAACCGCCAAGGTCACGACACCTATCTTCAAGTTGAAGTGACCCTGACGATGCTCGAACAGCATGTCAAACAGCGGCGCGTTTTGATTCAGCAGCGACAGGTTCAACAGCAAGAGCGATCGCAGCTAGACGTAACCTTGGCGACGCTAGCCTCCAAACTAGAAGACATCACACGCACCACAACCACCATTGAGCAGCTAACGCCTCTGGTGCAACAGCAAGAGCAGCAGGAGCAGCGACAACAGGAGATTCAGCAAGCACTTCAGCGCGTGAAGCAGCTTCAAGTTGAGCTTGAGGGTCTGGAACGTCAGGTGGACGATCGCCGGACAGAATGGCGGCATCTTTCTCAAGACATCAAGCGAATTCAGGAGTTGGAAGCCACCGTCGGTGAAATTCCAACCTTGGAGCAGCAGCGCGATCGCCTCCAAGCTCAGCTCAGTCGGGTTGAAGCCGCAAAGCAATTTGAAAATGAGTTGCGCCAATTGGTTACAAGTACAGGAGAAAAGCGCGATCGCCATTCGCTCAATGTGCAGGCCGCGCTCGCTGTTCTCCAGCAGCTACAGCAAACGGTGCCGGAGTTGGCGGCTGAGGCGATCGCTCAAACCTTGACCCACATGGAAGCAGGTGTTTCGCTGCACTCAGAACTGTTGAATGCTCTTGAAATGATTTTGGCAGATTTGGGTGAACAGATATCGGCCTCTAAACTTCGCCGTCAACTGCAGCGGCTCAGACCCCATCTCGACCAGGCTTATCGGGCTCAGGCTGAAATGACAAGCTTAGAGGTCAAACGCCAGCGTCAACAAACTTTACAAGCAGAAGCAGAGTCGATTCAGCAGCGGATTCAGGTGCTCACGCATGAACTGAAGGACGCACCCGATCTGGCGCAGCAACAAACGGAAGTGGCGATCGCCCTTACTCAGCTTGACAATCCTAGGGGACGTTTGCAGCTGCTCAATCGAGAGCTGAAGCAAAAGGCCAAGCTTGAAGCTGACCGCGACCAAAAGCAAGAGATCCAGGCGAAACTGCTCAATGCGATCGCTCAGCTAGATCAAGAGTTGGCTCAGTATGAAAACCTGGACGAGGAGATCGAAGGGCAACGACAGCAGCGTCAACACTACCAAGTTTCTTATCAAGCTTACCTACAGCATCAGGCGATCGCCGCTCAGTTTTCTACTCTTGAATCTCGGCTGCACCACCTCAAATCAGAATTAGCAGCCATTGACCAGGGACTCGAAATTCTTCGAAAAGATTGGGCTGAAGCGACTCAGAACTACGATCCGGCTGCATGGAAACAAGTTGAGGCCGAATACACTCAACTCAGAAGCCAAGCTGACCAGATTCGCGGCAGTCTACCTCAGCAGCGACAACGTCTTCAAGAGCAAGACGCACGCCTTACGGCACTTGAGGCGATCGCCCACAAACAACGTCAGGCTGAGGCCACGCTGAAAGAGAAGGAGAAGTCGAAACGCTTCGTCAACTTTTCTCGCCGGGTCTACAAAGATGCGGCTCCACGCATCACCGAACGCTACGTCCAAACTATTTCCAAAGAAGCCGATCGCCTGTTTCGCGAACTCCTCAACCGTCAGAACGTCGCTCTTGAATGGACGCGGGACTACGAAATCATCATTCAAGAGGGGGCACATCGTCGCCGCTTCATCAACCTTTCAGGGGGAGAGCAGATGTGTGCTGCCCTGGCAGTGCGTCTGGCGCTATTGCGGGTGCTGGCTGATATCGACGTGGCCTTTTTTGACGAACCGACCACCAATATGGATCGTCCTCGTCGTCAGCGACTCGCCGAGGCGATCGCCAATATTCGAACATTTCAGCAGATTTTTGTGATTAGCCACGACGACACATTTGAGCAATTTACTGAACACTTGGTCTACATCGAACGGGAATGAAGACATCTAAAATTGTCACTAGAGTCTTTTGGAACAGCCTTTGGATCGGGGTGGCGATCGCCATAACAGCCTGTCGTTCAACACCTAACACTGCTGAATCTGCTATTCGACCGTCTAACTACAGCGTTTTTATTCAAGATCCATTCAATCGACCGAGTACCTATCCGCCTGTTCCGGTTTCCCATGCTTATCGCGACTTCTATCAACCCGTGGCGACTTGGTCAGGACGGCTCATTTTGCCCCAGCGCTCCCAGCGACAAGCGGAAGATTTTGTCTGGTTTGAAATTCAAAATGCGGCTCTTGGCTATCAAAATCAGATTGGGCAGTGGGCAAAGCTAACCTGGAGCGATCGCCCCGAGGTGCAAGACTATGTGGAGCTTGTCACCAGCGATATTCAGTTCACTGTGGCTGCCCGTGACAGCCAACACCAAGGCAACGTCCATCCCACACGATTAGACGGCTGGACGGAGGCAAAGCCGCTAGAGTCTCTGGCGGGGGCTCGACCTGCGGATGATGTTGTCGTGATGCTCAGTGAGCCTGAGGTGGCGGTGGCGGCAGATGGTCAGCTTGTGCTGAAAGTTTCGGATGCTCCTGTGCAGATGACTGGGCGCTGGCAAGGACTTGTGAAAATTCTGGAACCGATTGCAGAAAATCCTGTCCCTAACGATTCCGAAATTGCAGATCATCCCTCTGCCCAATGGTTTCAGGTGCGCCATTTCGATCGAACCACTCAGCAGTTTGACGGCTCCACGGAATCGGTGATCTTTCCTAGGGGGGTACTGACCCGCGACGGTATTCAACGCTTCACGACCAACGCGATTCAGAACTCTCCTCTCAATCAGAAGGGCTGGTACATTTATGGCGATCGCACTCAAAATGGAACCTTTGTGGTGCGGGCTGTTGAACCTCGCTACCTGATGCAGCTTCAGCCCGACGAAGCTATTCTCAAGACTCAAGCCGGAGTGGATTATATTGCTCAAGAAAACTGGGCCAACACGCCTCAGCGCAAAGGAACTGCCCAAAGTGTCTTGCTGGTTCCGGGTGGAGTTGAGTCTGACGAAGTGGCGATCGCGTCTTGGCGCAACCTCGCAGCGTCTCGTCAACGGGCGATTGTGCTGCATACCTTCGGGGGAATTGGGGGCGAAAAGGCCGAGACTCGAACTTTAGGAACCACAACTGGGCATTTTTCCTATGGCATTGTCGATGTCATTGTTGATCCCCTGACTGACCAGCCTCGGTTCTGGATCACTCATTATCAGGTGTACGCCCACGGCCCCGACGGGATTGTTTCTGGAGCTGTGCACTGGGCGGACTATAGCGGTAACCTCCAGCGCGGTTGGCTGGGCACCCGTCCCATGTCAGAGGTCATCATCGATTTCGACGTGGTGACTCAGGCTTATGACTTTGGCGGAATCGAACTTTCTCCTCTGGATACCTTCATTCGCCAGCTTCAAATCATGACAGCCCGATATCGCACCGGAGACGGAACAGGGGCATCCATCGTCACTCCAGCTACATCCTGCGTACAAGACTCCAATCAAGCCCTGTACGCCACAATCAAGTCGGTGGAATATCAGGTCAGTCAAAACGAGAATATTCAGGCTTGGCTTGCTGCAAACCCCCAACACCCAGAAACCCTGCGGTTTCGGCGACTCGTGCAGCTTGGGCAGCAGCTCGAAGCTCAGCTTGCACCTCTCGGTATCGTCCGCTCAGACTGGGCCAGCAATGTCGAAAATCTCTCGGGCATCACCACACAGCCTCATTGGACGAGCCGCAGCCAGATCACCACGGCTCTCGCGAGTTGGCGCACGCTGTTGCCTCGTCGAGCCCATGATGAGGTCAGCACGCTGATGTTGACGGAGGGGGCAAACCTTTGGGTCTTGCGTACCAACCAAATCGGCGGCTACGATCCGGCGATCGCCCCCCGTGCTCCCACCACGCTGCTAGGATTCTGAGTTTCGAGGAATCTAAACTTTTGTGGTGAACGTCGCGGTATGAAAGATGTCTTGTAGTCTTAGGACGGGGTAGCTACTTGCAGAACAGAGATTACGCGATTATCTTCGTGAAAACAGCGGTATTTTGGATGAGGAACCCCCAGGATCGGATGGCGATCGCCCAAGGATTTTTCCACGATACTTGATGATGATTTGAAAGAGGTGGGAGCAAAATTCGATATTGTGACGACTGAGATCTTAGATACGATTCCTCTAGATGCCCTCACTAGATTGCTGACGGCCACGCTGTTGAATTAGCCGCTTGGCTGAAGGAGTATGTCTCTGCGTCTTTCTGGAATTTGTCAGTTGCTCCGTGTTTCCCTGTTTTGTTGAATAATTTGAGATTACGTCTATTCAAGTGATACTGTACTTCAGGCTAAAAAAGCTGTGGGTCAACTCACGAGAGATCGTTTCCTGAATCGTCCGCTATGACTTTTAGAACGTCGAAGAGAGGGTCGAAGTTAGATTCGCTGTTTGAATCCCTGTGGATTCGAAACTTTGTGTTGCTTCTCCTGATTTTGGGAGTTGTTTTTCGGTTTTATAACCTTGACCAAAAGGTGTATTGGCACGATGAAACCATGACCTCTCTGCGAATTTCGGGGCATACCCAGGCAGAGATGGTTGAGCAGGTTTATACCGGAGACGTGATTCAAGTGGGTGGCTTATTAGACACCTACCAATACCCCAACGAAGAGTATTCTCTGTCTGACAGTTTCGATGCGTTGCGCGAACATCCTGAGCATTCTCCTCTGTACTACCTAATCGCGCGGTTCTGGATGATGAATGTGCCCCATTCTGTGGAGCTGATTCGCTTACTTTCCGTTGTGTTTGGTCTGTTAGCGCTGCCCTGTATGTATTGGCTGTGCATGGAGTTGTTTGGCTCGTCTTTGGTCAGTTGGGTCTCGACGGCTCTGTTTGCAGTGTCGCCGTTTCACGTGCTCTACGCTCAAGAAGCGCGAGAATATAGCTTTTGGACACTGACCATTCTCCTATCGAGTGCAGCGTGCTTGTGGGCGATGCGGGTCAATCGACCGTTGCCGTGGATAATTTACGGACTGACGGTTGCCCTAGGACTCTACGTCCATCCATTTACTGGATTTGTAGCAATCAGTCATGGGCTATATGTACTGATTACAGCAGGATTTCCGCTCGGGCGACGCCAGTTGTCTTATTTGGCTGCGTCGGCTCTCGCGTTGCTGCTATTCTCGCCGTGGCTGTGGGTGGTCATTACCCGATTTGACCAGTTTGTTGGAAATACGGCGTCGGTCAACCTCGATCGCTCTGGCTCTTTGCCGTTGTTTTGGCTGCTCAACCTGAGCCGAGTCTTTTTTGATCTGAACCAGGGGCCGAGTGCCATTAATCCTGCTCACTATTTGTTGGCAATTTTGGCGATCGCCTCACTCCTCTTCCTATGGCGGTGGGGATCAATGGATGCGGCGTTGTTTATCACAACCCTGATTGGCGTGACAGGGCTTGCGATTATTGGCCCCGATCTGCTGATAGAAGGACGCCGATCGAGCATTACTCGCTATGCGGTTCCCTGCTACCTCGGTATCGAAATTGCGATCGCCTATTTGTTGACGGTGAAGCTGGCGACGCGTCCGTTTTCGAGTCGGGCAAAGCAGCGATCGCGCCAACAGTGGCGTGTTTTGGCAATATCGTTAGCGGCAATGGGGATTGTGTCTTGTTTGGTTAGTTCTCAGGTTCCGGTTTGGTGGCACAAGAGCTATGCAAAAAGTCGTCGCATTCCCGATGCGGCTGCTTTTGTAAACCAGCAAGAGGACGTGTTGCTCGTCAGTGACGCCCAGCCTGCAGGCCGAATTCTTTCCCTTAGCCATGAACTCGACAGAGATGTTTCGTTGCAGTTGGGCGATCGCCCGCCCCAAATTGATGTGCCCGAAGACTACAGCACGGTGTACCTTTACTTGCCGTCAAACCAACTACGCAATCGGTTAGAGCGACGACAGGCGATCGTGAGTCAACCCGTGACTTTGCAAGAGGACGAGAAAGACGACTGGCTTTGGGAAACCACTCGTTCAGATGAGGCTGTTCAGCAAGCTTCCTAGAAGAAAATTGGATTGGGATTGAATGGGGATCGCTCAGCTCTACAAGATCATTACAACTCCCCGTTCTGCACAGCTGACGGCAAAAACAGGGAGATGGTTTGGCCTTAGTTTGGCGATCGCTCTACTCTTTGCGGGAATGGCACTCCAGCAAGGACTGAATGGCGATCGCCTGGTTCAAGATGATGCGCGTCAATATCTGTTTTGGATGCAGCGGTTTCAAGCCCCGGAGCTGTTTCCAAACGATCTGATTGCCGATTATTTTCAGTCGGTGACGCCTCTAGGATTCATCGCCATCTATCGATTAGGAGCCGTTCTAGGCATCGATCCCTTTACGTTCAATCTCTATATTCCGCTGGTGCTGAGCTTGGTGACAACGGGGTACTTTTTCTGGCTGGTGATGGCGATCGCGCCGTTGCCGTTCACTAGCTTTTTGGCTTGCCTGTTGCTCAACCAAACGCTGTGGATGAAGGATGATCTGGTTTCTGCGACTCCCCGCTCGTTTGTTTATCCGCTATTTCTAGCGTTTCTCTACTACCTACTGGATGTTGAGCGAGGGAAAATCCAATGGCGATCGCTTGTTTTAGGTAGTCTCGCTCTCCTACTGCTGGGATTTTTTTACCCGCAATACGTGTTGGTGGCGGGGGGAATGGTTGTGCTGCTTTTGTTGGGGCGGATCGTCCAACGCTGGAAGTTGGGTCTGGGAAACTTTGATGCTCGACCAACTCAGGCAAAAGACCCCAAAAAAAGCGATCGCTCTATTTTCTGCCTCCTAACTTACCTGGGGATTACAGCGGTAGTTTTGGCCTTTTATGGACTGACCTCGTCAGTCTATGGCCCTGTGATTAACGTTGAACAGGCGCGATCGCTGCCTGAGTTTTGGCCGGGGGGACGCAGCTTCTTCTTCAGTGAAAATCTCTGGTGGTTCTATGCTGTGGGCGATCGCAGCGGGTTTTTGCATGTTGGGTTGGTACGTCCGGCGAGCCTGTGTTTCGGGGTGTTTTTGCCTGTTGTCTTGTGGCGACAGTCTCGATCCGATCGCCCTCATCCGATTCTTCGCACGCTGACTTCTCACTTGAGAATGCTAGGAGTTTTGCTGTTCAGCGCTAGCGGGTTGTTCTTGCTGGCTCATTTACTCCTGTTTCGACTCCACTTGCCTAGCCGCTACACCGACCACAGTTTGCGGATTGTTTTGGCGATCGCTGCTGCAATTGTGTTAACCCTAATCCTAGAATGGCTATTGCGGGTGGGCATGATGCCATCTTCGGCTTTGGGACGCCCTAGGACTTTCTCTGTAAAACGGGCGATCGCTTTGGGGACGGCTACCATCCTACTGCTGCTAGTGGTTATCTACCCTGTATTCGTTGAAGATTTTCCCCTAACTAAATACAAGCGGGGCAATGCACCTGAGCTTTATGCATTTTTGCAGAAGCAGCCGAAAGAGACGCGAGTCGCTTCGCTGTCTGAAGAAGCGAACAATATTCCGGTGTTTGCCCAGCGCTCTATTTTAGTCGGGCGCT
>JGI12048J13642_10016726_pt1 | contig 29458 bp, 27 predicted proteins | sample ElkSlonscriptome_16_FD_13642 | JGI IMG/M metagenome (IMG submission 13642)
ATGATTTTGATAGGGGCATCGCAATGCGATGCCCCTACAGCAGGTCATCCATGAGTTGAATCTTTCCGCATCATTCCATGCTGTGCAACGCCCACGAATTGGGCGTTGCACTCGTTGAACATCGACGTGTGGAGCAATAGTTCAATTCCCGAATGAGATTGGATGATGACGAACCCTTTAAAGTGATGTCATGTGTTTAAAGTGAACGAATAAGGATTGATTTCACTTTTAACGTCTTCACGTCACCTTTAGGCCATGCAAGCAGAATATCGTCAGCGTCGCGAAAAATTTATGGAAAAGCTGGGGCAGGGCACTGCCGTATTGCGGAGCGCACCTCATGCTGTCATGCACAATGATGTGGAGTACAATTTTCGGCAAGACAGCGATTTTTATTACCTCACTGGATTCAACGAACCCAGCGCCGTTGCTGTTCTTGCACCTCATCATGACGAGCATCGATACGTTTTATTTGTCCGGCCCAAAGATCCCCTCAAGGAAACTTGGAGTGGGCTGCGAGTCGGTGTCGAAGCTGCCAAAACTGAATATGAGGCCGATGAAGTTTACTCCATTGATGAGTTAGACGAAAAGTTGCCTCAGTATCTCGAACAATCCGATCGTATCTATTATCGATTAGGGCGCGATCGCGCTTTTGATACCACTCTGCTACGCCACTGGCAGCGATGCCTTGCCACGTATCCTAAAAAAGGCGTTGGCCCGATTGCCCTTGAAGACATTGGCCCGACTCTGCATTCCCTGCGTCAGGTCAAGAGTGAGGCTGAAATTGGGTGGATGAGAGAGGCCGCCAAGATTTCTGTGAACGCTCACAATCGGGCAATGGCCTTTGCCAAACCGGGACGATTTGAATACGAAGTCCAGGCTGAGCTGGAGCATGAATTTCGACTTCATGGAGCCTTGGGGCCAGCTTACCCCTCTATCGTTGCGTCTGGAACCAACGCCTGCATTCTCCACTATGTCGAAAACAACTGTCAGATCCAGGAGAACGACCTGTTGCTAATTGACGCGGGATGTTCCTGCGACTATTACAACGCAGATATCACTCGCACCTTCCCGGTCAGTGGGCGCTTCACAGACGAGCAACGGGCGCTCTACAGCATTGTTTTAGAAGCTCAACTTCGGGCGATCGCCCAAGCAAAGCCCGGTGTGCCATATAACCAGTGCCACGACACAGCGGTGCGAGTCATTGTCGAAGGCTTGATGGATTTAGGGCTGCTTCAGGGCGATGTTGAGGAAATCATCAAAGAGGAAAAATACAAACCTTTCTACATGCATCGCACAGGACACTGGCTGGGACTGGACGTGCATGATGTTGGCGTCTATCAACATGGTGAAGCTCCTCATCTTTTGGAGCCGGGACATGTCTTCACCGTAGAACCTGGAATCTATATTTCACCGACGATTCAAGTGGCAGAAGGTCAGCCTGAGGTAGACGAGCGGTGGCGTGGTATCGGAATTCGTATTGAAGATGACGTGCTGATCACTTCAGATGGCCACGACGTTCTAACCGATGGAGTGCCTAAAACGATTGAAGAGTTGGAAGCACGGTAATTCATGAGGCCATCATCGAAATCAACATCGAAATCAACGGTGAAGCCGTGGGGATTTTGGGCGACGGTGGGATTATCGTTTTGTGTGTGGTCGGTTTTTGTTGCCGCTCAAACGATCGTCTTCATCGTTGCCCTAGCCGTTTATGCTAGCCAAGAGCAGACCATGATGCTCGAAGACCTGACCCAGAATTTAGCCACCAATGGACTCATCTTGGCGATCGCCACCATCACGTCTGCCCCGCTGTGCATTGGTCTGATTCTGCTGTTTATCAAGGTTCGACAGCGAGGATCGATCACCGACTATCTACAATTACGAATGCCGACCCAAACTCCATGGAAGACTGTGGGAATTTGGTGTCTGATCACCGTGGGCTTTATTTACATTATTGAATGGCTGAAAGCCTTAGTGCGATCGCCCGAAGCCTCAACCTTTACGCTGGACATTTACAAGACAGCACATTTTCTACCGCTGCTGTATATCGCGATTGTCATTGCAGCTCCGGTTTTTGAAGAGATCTTTTTTCGAGGATTTGTGTTTCAAGGAATTCTCAACTCGCGCCTTGGAGCTATTGGCGCGGTTCTTTTCCCTTCAATGGTTTGGGCCGTTGTTCATTCTCAATACGACCCTTATGACATGGGCGGAATCTTCTTGTTTGGCATCCTTTTGTCTGTCGCTCAGTTAATGACAAAATCTCTGATGGTGCCGATAGCAATGCATTCTTTCAATAATTTGCTGGCATTAATCATGGTCGCGATCGATCCTTAAGCATCTAGTTTGAATGATGCGATGTAGGGTGCAGTTAAGGAACGCGACCCAACACCTGCATGAGTTGCGTTGATGCCTTTAACCGGGTTACACAATGCCCCATCCTACCAACACCCGTAGGGATCTGCGGAACTGAGACATTAAGCTGGTTTAAGATCGTTGTTGAGATGGACAATACGACTTTTGTCCTTATGCCCAATCATCATCTACCAAGATTCGGGCACAATTTCAATAGGGGACAAGGGGTAAATGAGGCATAATGGAAAGCAACATTATGTAACTATTGCCCAAGAATTGTTCATGTTTTGTTGTCTTATCGGCTCGCAGCTTGATAGATTGACACAATATCTCCGAGCAGTGACCGATGGGGTTGCCCGAGACGAAGACATTTCGGGTCTATTGAAAATTCACACAGCGGTTATCTGCGGTGACTCAAGATTTGCATTCTCACGACCGTTCCTCTCAAGAACACGACCCGTATTCAATGGCGATCGCGGCTGAATCAGCTCCAGATGAACAGGACGCCTCAACTCGTTCACTCGAAAAACTTTTAGAATCATCCAAGACCGAGTCATCTAAGCGTAACTTTCTGGCTGGCAAGTCAGGTTTACTGATTGGATTAGGGCTTGGCATTTTGATTGGCGTCGGTGTGGTCGGCAGCCGAATTTTTTCCAACCCTTCTACAGCCACCTCTGAAACGACCGGGAGCGTCACGGCTGAAGAGGCAACGGCTCCTCAGCAAAGCGTAACGCTGGCATCGACTGAGCTGGCTCAAGTGAATCGCTCGTTCGACACTACAGGAACGGTTGCAGCCTATGATCTATTGCCGATTTTGCCGCGCACCTCAGGACTACAAATTCAGCAAGTTCTGGTCGATGAAGGAGACAGCGTTGGAACCGGACAGGTTATGGCCGTGCTGGATAGGGCCGTACTTGACTCTCAACTGAACGAAGCTCAGGCACAACTTCAGTCTGCCTTGGCGAGAGTGCGGCAGCAAGAAGCAACATTGGAACAAGAAAAAGCACGTCAAGCAGAAGCTCAGACCCAGTTGCGGCGCTATGAATCGTTGTTGAATGAGGGCGTAGTGAGCCGCGAAGAATTTGACAGTCGCACGACATCTGCTAGAACCACTCAGGAGCAAGTACGAGTGGCTGAAGCCAATGTCAACAGCGCTCAGTCGGAGGTGCGTAGTCAAAATGCTCGCATTCAGCAGCTGCAAACTCAGCTAGAGCAAACGCTGGTCAAGGCTCCTGCAAATGGTCTCGTAGCAGAGCGCATGGCGCGAGTTGGGGACGTGAGTTCAAGTTCTCAAGCGCTGTTTTCAATCATTCGCGATCGCCAACTTGAGCTGCAAGTGAAAGTGCCTGAAACCCAGCTGTCCCAGGTTCAAATCGGTGCGCCCGTCGTGATTACCTCTGATGCCGATGCTCGAATTCAGCTTCAGGGTCGAGTGAGTGAGATTGCTCCTCTAGTTGATGAAGAGACTCGTGAAGCCACAGTCAGCATTAGTTTGCCTGCGTCGGATCTGCTGAGACCCGGCATGTTTTTACGAGCGAGTTTGGTGACCTCGGTATCTCAGGGACTGACGATTCCCGCAGATGCTGTTCTGCCTCAGTCAGATGGCAGTGCTACTGTATTTCGGGTCGTAGCAGGAGATAGTGTCGAGGCGATAACAGTGGAACTCGGTGAACTGCTAGACAGCGGTGACCCTAAAACCTCTCGCATTGAGATTTTGAACGGGTTAAATCTGGGGGATCAGGTCGTCGTTCAGGGGGCTAGCTACCTCAACGATGGCGATCGCATCACATTGTCTGGCATCTAAGTTGCCCAAAGACTCAGTTCAGTCACGGCAATGTTGCCTGAAAAGCAAACGTCGGTATCCGACCGAGCGTCCCGAGGGCGCTGGCTGTAGTCTCCGACAAATCTCAGGCTTTCCCCATCTGTCCCCTGCTCAATCTCATAGTCGAGAGGAAGGGGCTGAGTACAGAGCTGACAAAATTCAATCGCCGGGTCAGGGGCATCTGGATTCAGATGAGGCAAATTTACATTCCAAAACGTTCCAGGCGTGTGAGGTTTATCCAACAGGGTGTGGAGAACTTTGGCAGCTAGTCGAGCGGCGATCGCCCAGTCGATGGGCTGTCCGCGCTTGATGTAGTGAGAAATAGCAATTCCTGGTACTCGATGCAGCACGGCTTCTCGCACGGCGGCTACGGTTCCTGACACGTAAACATCTGCGCCCAAATTGCCGCCAGCATTGATGCCAGACAACACAAATTGTGTGTTGGGATAGAGGTAACTGACGGCAACACGAGTACAGTCAGCAGGGGTGCCTGAGATGGCGATCGCCTTTTCTTCTCGGTATTCAATAGCGAGTGGATAGCCTCTCGTAAGCCGGTGGCTACAGCCCGAGTGGTGATCCCGAGGGGCAACAATAACCCCGTCTCCAATGTCGCACTGCTTCAAGGCCTCTCGCAGAGCATAGATGCCTGGTGCATCGATGCCGTCATCGTTGGTCAAAATGAACGTCATAGCTGGACTGAATGCTTCACCTTAGCGTAGTATAGATAGGTTGTGACGAAATTGGGCAAGTGCTGTCATGGCTGTTCCTAAGAAGAAACGATCCAAGTCAAAGCGGAGTATGCACCGGGCGGCATGGAGCGGCAAAGCACGTTTGCAGGCTAAACGCGCACTGTCTCTCGGAAAATCCGTCCTCACAGGGCGCTCCAAGAGCTTTATCTATCCTCAAGATGAAGAGGAAGACGACGAAGAGTAAGTCGTCTCACTGCTTCCTTGATCGCAAAGACTCCAGTACAACAACACAGATTGGGATATGACGCTGTCGTGCCCTGGTCTGTGTTTTTGCATGGGGAGTTTTGGTGTGGGCGAAGAAGAGGGCGATCGCGCTCAAAGCGTGTTCCTTGCAAAAAAGAATTTGGCCTTAATAGGAATATGGTTCAAATCTATAGCAATGCGCAGATAGGTTAGGACAGATAGTTGATGGAGAAGCCGCGCGGTGCGCGGCTTCTCCATCAACTATTGGTTTTATATCAGCGCGTAGCACTATATGACAAGAATTCTTATTTGTAGGGAACCGAGCAGGGCTATCTGACTCTCAATCCGCTGAATTGTAACCAACCGCTTCTCAGGGTTGGGCTTCCACTGAATCTTTTTACTGGCTGGCGATCCTGTTACCTAAGGATTGACCTTGACTCGTCTGGGTAGCGTCGAAGAGGCGATCATAGAAAGCGATCGCGTCGTTTAGATCCGCTAGATCCGCGCCGTTCAGATCCAACCTCAGAATGCTGACCACCGAGACAACTGAGACTGTTGTTATGCCGAATTTGGGAAAGTAAAGGAGGCGATCGCCAATCTGCGTTAGGCTATTAGCCCTGATTCCAAAGCGGCGACTAAGGCTCCGTTCGATGAGGGCGTTGACTCCATTCGCCGTCATTCAGAACTTCCAAGCTCTTTGCCGTGGCTCATAGCGGGTTAAAGCTTAGAAATTGCCAAAAATGCTTCTCAAGCAAAATCTTTCGAGGGTCAAGAAAGAGGGCAGTGCTCAAAATTTGTGAATTTTGTAGAAGAGAAGTCTATGACTCAAAGCCTGACAACGCTAGAACCTCTTGCTGATATTACTTCCAACCACTACACATGAAACCGCTATTGCCTCGCAGTGCAGACTCCAATGTAGAGTCTGATTCTAGGTCGTCTTTTATGAGAGGGGGTAATCGGCCAGGATCGAAAAAATCTGATTCGTTTAGCCAACGAACGATTACCCGCATCGTTGACCCTAGAGGCCAGTTCAATGTGATTCGGGTCGGCATGCCACCTCCGCCGTGGCGAGACGCCTACCATGGCATGCTGACGATGCCTTGGCCCCTGTTTTTTGTCAGCATCGCGATGTTCTATTTGTTCGCAAATGTTGGATTTGCAATCGCTTATTTACTTGGCGGAGATACCATTGCCAATGCAGATGCAGGTTCGTTTGCAGATGCCTTTTTCTTCAGCGTACAGACGATGGCTTCGATTGGTTATGGGGCTATGCATCCTCAAACTCTCTATGGCAACATTGTGGTGACCATCGAATCTCTGGTGGGTTTGATGGGACTCGCTATGGCCACAGGGCTGATGTTTGCCCGTTTTGCCCGTCCCACAGCACGGGTTATGTTCAGTCAATATGCCGTCGTTACCTTGTTTAATGGCATTCCAACACTTATGTTTCGGGCTGCAAATCAGCGGCGCAATCGAATTTTAGATGCTCAAGTTCAGCTCACCCTAGTACGGAATGAAGTGACCAAAGAGGGACATTTCATGCGGCGATTTGAAGATGTGCAACTGGCGCGATCGCACAGTCCTATTTTTGCGTTGACTTGGACAGTCATGCACCCCATCCATCCGATGAGTCCCTTCCACAACAGCAACCCGGAGGAACTTTGGCAGCACGAGAGCGAACTCATTGTGACCCTCACTGGATTAGATGAAACATTTGCTCAAACTATTCACGCGCGTCACTCTTACACACCCGATGAAATTCTCTGGGATCGTCATTTGGCCGATATTATGTTCCAGACTGTGGACGGCAGACTGGCTATTGATTACTCACGCTTTCACCTCGTCGAGCCGAACAATACCAAGGCTAGTTTTTCTTAGATTAGAAGTTCTGTTCGCAACAACATCGCTTCCAATTTTCATTAAAGAGTCAATTTCCTGAACCAACGATGCGTCTCTCGATAGCTGCAATGGCATTCTAAATTAGCGCACAACTCGTAACATGGGTGTTAAAAAAAAGGAGCAGATATGATAAATTATGCGACTGATTGACCCGCTTTGTAAACATTTCTTGTGGCGCTTATTGTTCGAGTCTTTTCTGGAAACGAGATCAGCTAAATTTTGAAAGGAGCAGATTGATTCGGTGTTCACTTCATCGTGGCATCCGACTCTCCAGATCTAGCCAGATCTAGTTTGTTGCTGCAGCTTATATCCGTGATTCTCAAAGTCTTAGCCCTCTAACGTTAAGTAGATACGTAACGATTCGCTGTCGATATTTGCTGTTGTTGTTTACGTTAGGAACTAAGTACAGATTGTGTTGTTCATGTGTCAGTTCTCGACCTCAAAATAGTCTAGCTTCGAAACATAACGGCAATCCATGAACGGTAAGCAATGAGTACGTAGTCAGGATAAATACTTATGACACCTTGCATGTTGCGACAATTTTGGACAGTCGTCGAGCAAACCCAGACCACTATGCTGTTGAACCTCGACGAGAGCACTCTCAGCAGCTCATTAATTCATCAGCTCAGCGAAAATTATTTACTAAGTGCCCAGGAGGCAGATGCTTGCGAGCGCTATATTCGCTCGAAGCTGCCGCTGATTCGTGATTTAGCGCAAGCTCGCTGAATGTTCTGTAGATTTAAGGACTGAATCAGAGACTGTTGTTGAAGTAGGAGATCTGTGTAGACACAGAAAAGCGATCGCCACTTGCTGATCACTTTCCTTGTCGCAGTAATAATCGCATCTGATAGCTGTGCCCAGAAGTTCCTCATCTATCCACTCTGACTTCATGCATCATAGGCAATCGCAAAGCGTTAGGCGGCGGTCTCACACGACGAAATGTAGAGTTCGATACAACTCCCTCTATCGAGTCATGGAATTTTAGGGAAGGTCAAAGACATCTTTCAAAAAATTACAGCGTTGGTCTGTGATCCTACTTCAGGCTTGTATTTCTGTGTCTGTGCATTTCTATGGAAATACTAGGAGCATCCAAACGTCATCGAAATCGAAAGAGACAACGTCAACTACATTCACTCAGAACAGAACTCTGCCATAGAGATACCTTCGTTCTTTAATTTTCTCTGTGTGCGTTTCGAGAGGGTTACCTATCGTCGCTAAAGCAATGCTTTTGCGATGGCGTTGTATCGCTTGATTTCAAAGCCCTCATCTCTTTTAGAGATCAGTCTTTTGAAGCATGACAGATTGTCAACTGAGTAGATAGCTGTTATCTTTTGTTCCTTGACATAGTTTCCTGGCAACAGGATTTTTGATGATCTGAGATATCTCAGACTTTGGACATTCGAATTTAGTGAGAAAGAGAGAGAGAATTCTATGCGTAAGTGGCGTTCATTGATAGCGGTAGCTGCCATTGCTGCTTTTCCATTAGCAGCTTGTAGTTCTCCTCCTGCTGATACAGCAGATGGTGGAGGCGAAGGCTCAAGTGGATCAGGTGGCGGTAGCCGTTTGCAAACTGTCCTCGATCGGGGTGAACTCGTTTGTGGTGTAGAAGGTAATATCCCTGGCTTTAGCTTCGTTGAAGAAGGTGGCGAATATTCAGGGCTAGACGTTGATTTTTGTCGTGCAGTCGCGGCGGCTTTGTTTGATGATCCCGATGCGGTTCAGTATCGTAATCTGGACTCTACCGAGCGCTTTACGGCGGTCGCTGGAGGAGAGGTCGACATGCTCTCCCGAAATACAACTTGGACTATCAGTCGCGACACTTCCGTCGGTCTAGAGTTCGCACCCACAACCTTCTATGACGGACAGGGCATGATGGTGGGTGTAGACAGCGGCATTTCATCTCTGGAAGATTTTGCGGGTAAGTCAGTTTGTGTGGAAACGGGTACGACAACTGAGCTGAACCTGACAGACCAAATGCGTAAGTTAGGTGTCGAGTTTGAGCCTGTTGTCTTCCAGGATGCGAACTCCGCTTATGCAGCCTACGCAGAGGGGCGTTGCGAAGGGATGACATCTGATAAATCTCAGCTGATTGCTCGTCGCAGCACTCTGCCTAACCCTGAGCAGCACGAGCTGTTAGATGTCACGATGTCGAAGGAGCCTTTGGGCCCTGTGACAATCAACAACGACTCGGCTTGGTTTGACACGGTCAAGTGGGTTACCTATGCAACGATTGCGGCTGAAGAGCTGGATCTAGATTCGACCAATGTTGAAGAGGCACTTGAATCTGAAGACCCCAATATTCGACGTTTCCTCGGGGTTGAAGGCGAATTGGGTTCCGAAATGGGCTTACCTAATGACTTTGCCTATCGTGTGGTTAAGAATGTTGGCAACTATGGTGAAATCTACAACCGCAACCTTGGAGAAGACTCTCAGTTTGGGCTTGATCGCGGCTTAAACAATATCTGGACAGATGGTGGATTGCTCTACTCTCCACCGTTCCGCTAAGACCGATTAAACGACGAGGCTAGCTGCTAGTGGCAAAAGGCAGCTAGCCTTTTTAAGAATTTGAGGCCGATTCAAAGCGAATAGTTGAGCACGGTTCTGCGGTGATGATTTCTGATTGAACCGTAAGCTCTGCTCATCTGTCAGTACACAAAGAGGGCGATCTATAGCTCAGTATTGTTATGAAGGGCTAGCGATAAATTTCCTCTCTGAAGTGCGTCGATTGAACTGCATGTATTATTCTCTTAATCCAAATAATCAAATTTTTTAGTCGGTAACTTGAGCAACAAGCGGTGAATCGTTGGCTTAATAAAGGGCAAGAAATATGACGGCAAGTGGGCCTGAAACAGAAAAGAAGATCGTGATTTGGCGTGATGAACGCTTTTGGAAAATAGCGTTTCAGGTGATTACGCTAGCGCTTGTGATTGCGGCTTTTTCAATCTTAATCACGAACTTCAACCGCAACATGGCGCAGCAGGGAAGTAGTTTTGGCTTCTCCTTTCTAGACAATTCAGCTGGATTCAGTGTGGGTGAAAGCCTTGTTGAGTATCAGCCTCAAGATCCCTATCTGCGGGTAATTCAGGCGGGCATCGTAAATTCTCTGCGAGCGATCGCCGTCGGCATTGTCTTTGCCACCATCGTAGGCGTTTTAGCTGGAGTCGCTAGTTTTTCCGAAAACTGGTTAGTCTACAAAATTAGTCGAGCCTACGTTGGTCTCATCAGAAATATTCCTCTATTGCTACAGCTGTTTTTCTGGTATTTCGCAATCTTTTTTCAGTTTCCCCCGCCTCAAGAGCAAATTGAGCTTGGAAGTTTTGCATTCTTAAGCAAGCGTGGAGTCTATTTGCCAGGGCCGTCGTTTACAGACCAAAACTGGTTAGGACTGGTGTTGTTGATTGCGGCATTGGCGATCGCAGGACTGCTGTTCAAACTGATTCGAGATGTATTACCAGGCTCTTCACGGGCCTTGTTGGGACGCATCGGCAGCGCTGTCATTGCGTTGCCCCTGATTGCGGTGGTGTTGCTATTGGTGGTTCGAGGCTTTGCCTTTTTAGTTGCCGGAGATGCGGAGTCAGGAGGCTTCACCTTAGGCCACGGAGCTTGGGTTCCTGTCATCGTGGTGGGGATTATCGTTACAGTCTTGCTGTGGCGCTGGAAGACAAAGCTAATTGTTGAGCAGGGAGCATCCGGGCAGACCCAAACGATTGGAATCTCCATCGTTTTAGCAGTCCTTGCCTTAATTGTCTGTTTTGGCCTAGGTTGGAAAGCTCCAGAAGCATTGGATACGGGCGGCGCGACAGGTGGTTTGCGTCTCTCTCTGGAATATGCCGCAGCCGTAACAGGACTCGTCTTCTACACAGGAGCATTTATCGCTGAGATTGTGCGAGGTGGAATTCAGTCAGTTTCAAAGGGACAATGGGAAGCCGCGCGATCGCTCGGGCTTCCGTCTAATCTGGCGATGCGTCATGTTGTCTTTCCACAGGCGTTGCGGGTTATCATTCCACCGCTCAACAGTGAGTACATGAACTTGGCTAAAAACTCAACATTAGCCTTCGCCATCGGCTATCCAGAGCTATATTCCGTTTCTACGACCACCTTTAACCAGACAGGACGTCCGGTCGAAATCTTCATCATTCTCATGGCGACCTATCTTTTGTTCAATCTGCTGATTTCTGTCACCATGAACCAGCTCAATGAATTCGTTCAACTGAAGGAGCGCTAAGCCATGACAACGACAACACCTCATGACTCCTCTTCAGTAGCTCCTCCGTCTACTGCAAAAGTTAACCCAGTAGAGTGGGCGAAGAAAAATCTGTTTAGCGACTGGCTCAACAGCCTCTTAACGATTGTCGTTTCAGTCATTCTGGTTCTCGTAACGGTCAATATTCTTTCGTGGGCGTTCACGGTGGCTCAGTGGGAGGTCATTCCCAACAACCTTGGCCTGTTCATGTCAGGACTCTATCGACCGGAGCTCTACTGGCGCATCTGGTGCATGCTGGCTCTGGTTGTTGGCTTGGGTGGGTTCACCTGGGGCGTTTTAGGACGCGACCAGCCTACGTTGTTTGGACGTAATGTTCTAATTGGCTTTGCTGTGGTTTGTGCAGCGTTTGTTATTATTCCTTTGACACGTCCCAATAGCCCGACTTTACTAGGGCTAGCAGTGCTCACAGCCGCCGCCGCCTGGGGCGGCCGACAGCTATCACGGAAGTTCAATGCTGTTGGCCAGTGGCTACCTGTTGTTTGGTTTGTTTCTTATTTCATAGTGTTGTGGTTGCTCGGGGGCGGATTAGGGCTTCAGCCTGTGCGTACTGACAGATGGGGCGGATTAGTTCTTACACTCTTGATGGCGGTTACCGGTATTTCCCTTTGCTTTCCTATCGGTGTCACCCTTGCTCTGGGACGACGTAGCGACTTGCCTGTGGTGAAATGGCTGTCCATCGCCTATATTGAACTGATTCGAGGAGTACCTCTGATCTCGATTATTTTCATGGGTCAGGTAATGATCCCGATGTTTCTACCCGAAGGCGTTCGCCCTGACCGTATTTTGCGAGCAGTCATTGCCCTAACTCTGTTTAGCTCAGCATATCTGGCAGAGAACGTGCGAGCTGGACTACAGTCCGTACCCCGTGGTCAGTCAGAGGCTGCTGTTTCTCTCGGCTTAAATAAGCCTTTGTCGCTAATCTTTATTGTTCTGCCCCAGGCGCTAAAGACGGCAATTCCAGCTATTGTCGGTCAGTTTATTAGCTTGTTTCAAGACACGACTCTGCTCGCAACTCTGGGATTATTAGAGCTGTTGGGGATTGGGCAGTCAGTGCTAGCCAATCCTAACTACATTGGCCGCTATGCTGAAGTCTATTTGTTTGCAGGAGTGGTCTATTGGTTCTTTTGCTATGCCATGTCTCTAGCGAGTCGGCGGATTGAAGAGCAGTTGAATAAAGGCCACTAGAGTTTAGCGTTGCATTATCGTAATGTTCTTCATCTCATCCGAGCAAGGCTGAGAAGGACGATAACCTGTGTCGTAGTTAACAGTCTGTAAGCTCTCTTACCGATACGGTGATGCAATAATATTAAAACGAGGATCACACTGTTTTCCTTTCGACAAGCTCCTTCCTGATGAGCTTTAAACAAAGCATGTGACAACTGAATTTTGAAAATATGGGAGTTCCCTTGGTGGTTTTATACTCAGGTTCGTCAATCAGAGCAAATGAGCGAACTGAGCTGAATTTATCCAAAAAGGGAAGCTAAAGCTTTTAGAGCCTACGAGTCTACAAATGAGTTTACGGAAACATATCGGAGCAGACGCATGACCCAGTACCAAACTGAGGCCGCGACCTCGGCGGAAAACGACACTCAGCCGATGATTGTCGCTCAAAATGTGGAGAAATGGTACGACAACAACTTTCATGTACTGAAAGGGGTAAATCTTACCGTCAATAAAGGAGAGGTCGTTGTTGTGATGGGGCCGTCAGGCTCTGGAAAATCTACCTTTATTCGTACGTTCAATGCTTTGGAAACGTACCAAAAGGGCAATATTGTCATCGACGGTATTAAAATCTCCCATGACCTGAAAGATATTGAACAGGTCAGGCGAGAAGTTGGGATGGTATTTCAGCAGTTCAACTTATTTCCTCATCTGTCTGTCTTGAAAAATGTGACGCTGGCTCCTATTTGGGTGCGTCGATGGCCTAAAGCAAAGGCAGAAGAAGTGGCGATGCAACTCTTAGAGCGGGTTGGAATTTTGGAGCAAGCGCAAAAGTATCCAGGTCAGCTCTCGGGTGGACAGCAGCAACGTGTGGCGATCGCCCGTGCTCTGGCAATGCAGCCTAAAGTCATGTTGTTTGACGAGCCTACGTCTGCTCTCGACCCTGAGATGGTGCGAGAGGTACTGGATGTGATGCGGACTCTAGCCGACAGCGGTATGACAATGGTTTGTGTCACTCATGAAGTGGGATTCGCGAGGGAAGTTGCTGACCGCGTTGTGCTGATGGATAGTGGTCTTTTAGTTGAGGATGCCGTTCCTGAAGAGTTCTTCAACAATCCACAAGAAGATCGCTCTAAAAAGTTTCTTTCTCAAATTCTTTAGACGCGTTTATTCTCGCAAGATTTGTCGGTACAATTTGTCTCAAAAAAACTGCTCTCAGGTGCTTTGTAGCAATCTGAGAGCAGTCAATTTTTATGGCACTGAAAGAGTTATGAGGTTAACGAATCGCGATCGCAACTTGTTATAGCTATGCGCAGATAGGTTAGAACAGATATTGATGGAGACGCCGCGCGGCGTCTCCATCAACTATTGGTTTTATATCAGCGCGTAGCACTATACCTCATCAGTTTCGTTAGACTTCAGCTTTTTGGTTGAATCAAATCGTCCTCATGACTGAAGCAGGATGAGTAACCATCACCAACACAGCCATTATTGATACTGGAAATGTCTATTTTGTCCAGCAGCACCCCAAAGTTAGGGAGCACGCTCTATGAGTTGCTGGTTTGAGTTGCTAGAAGTTGCTTCAGCTTTTCTAGCTCACCTGCCCAGCGAGGATCAGGTTGGGCAGCTTCGGTAGAAGATGTGGCTTTGCGGCTACTACTGCGATTACTGCTACTGTTGCCGCTTCCACCACTGCTACGACGCTTGCTAGAGGGGGCTGGACTGCTATCGTTGCTTTCGTCGGATTTGCCTTTCGAACGAGGCAACGCCTTCTCGATTTTGAGAGCGCTTTCTTTCAACTCGTATCCGTTGAACTTTTCGATAATCTGGTCAGCTTGTTCATCATCCTTGACGGTTACGAACGCAAAACCGCGACATTTGCCTGTTTTGCGATCGGTGATGAGCTTGGTTGAAACAGAATCGTCGTACTCAGAGAAGACAGCTTCTAACTCTTGGCGCTCCAATTCTTTGGGCAAGTTACCTACATAAAGACGAATAGACATATCGAAATACCTCCGAACTTGATTCAAACAAAAATTTATATCAGCAAAGATTAGTAATTGCTGCGATCGCACAACTGAAAACTTTCAGGAACCTATCAACTTGAAACTTGACAAACTTTTACTTTTCCATCTGAAAAGGAATTAAAAGTTTATTCCTTTTCAGGTGATTTCTCTCTATCGCAACTCCAAGCGGTGTGACGTGCTTTTGGCGAAAAGTGTTGATATAGATTCTCATGTGCCTGGTAAACACACTTTTTTGACCTTCAGTGTTTGAACGGCTGCGTCTGAGCCATTTTTCGACAACTCCTTAGGGCTCGAGCCGAAACCTAACGTTTTTTCACATCGCTCATGCTGTCAAATTTGAGGCGATCGCCACACTCCAGCTCAGTGAATCTGAAAAAACGGTTGGTTCAGAACCATACACCATCCAATACCGTATCACGTGGAAAGACACTGGAGTGAATTTATCTCAAACTCCTATGACAAGCGCTGATTTGCCTCATCATTTGCAATCCTTGGAATCTTGCACGAACTCGGTTTTTGTAGTACCCAACATCTTTTAACTTAGATTAGATCCCAAAACCCGGAAAACGCAGAGTTTTTTGACAGTTGATGAGCATGGCGTGGACTCTTGTGAAGCGCTTCGGCATATCAGAAACTTTTTCACGAAGAGAGTAATAGTTCAACGCGGCCTCTGTAACGGAATGTAACACTGACAGGTGAATGGTGCAACCCTTCTCAAACGTGAGTTCGGCATAAGGAATTGCCAAAAAGCTTAATTTGCCGTTCATTGAGAGAGAAGAGAGCTGCCAACAAAAGTATTCTCAATAAAGCTCACTAATGCGAATTTTCTCAATTACGAGCCTTTTTGAGAATAGTGTAGGGATTCTGAATCTTCCAGATGTACGAAATACAGGAATTTGAACCCTCTGCTTAACCCGAATTCACGTTACTCAAGGCAGACTTAAGACCTCATTCGGTACTTCTTGTGGATAGCAACGAACGTCATCACGGCGCAAGTCTAATCATCTGAGTCTCGTCTGAGGCTTCTCTTGCGCTGAACACGCTGAACAAGTGTTTTTGTTGTTTAAATGGCGTCCTTCAGAGCGTAAGTCACCTGCATTTGTTGCGCTTCGGTCAGCTCAGGAAACATGGGTAGAGAAAGCACCTCGGTCGCTGCCTGTTCCGAGTGAGGGAGTGACCCGCGAGCATAGCCTAAAGCAGAGTAGACAGGCTGGAGATGCAGCGGCAGCGGGTAGTAAACTGCAGAGCCGATATCCTGTTCCTGAAGGTGTTGACGGACGCGATCGCGATAAAGATTCGCGCCGATAGTAGAGTCTTCTGCCTCAGAGTGGTCTTGCGCCACTTGTGATGCCTGTTGAAGACGAATTGTGTACTGATTCCAAACCTGGCTTCCCTGTTGCATGAGTTGAGGCAAGCCAATGGAAGGAATCGCCTGCATCAAAGCTTGATATCGAGCTGCGGCTGCATCTCGCTGTTGATTCCACTGGTCGAGCTGCTGAAGCTTGATAGAGAGAATGACCGCTTGAATAGAATCGAGGCGACTGTTGATACCGACTTCTTCGTGATAGTACCCTCCACTTCGTCCATGATCGCCGAGCTTTCGAATGCGAGCGGCGATCGCCTCGTCTTGTGTGGTCACGGCTCCTCCATCTCCACAGGCTCCCAAATTTTTTGTGGGGTAGAAACTAAAGCAGCCGATATGTCCAATACTTCCTACTCGATGATCGCCCCAGGTGGCTCCTGTGGCCTGGGCACAGTCTTCAATCACAGCAAGATTGTGACGGTCGGCGATCGCCATAATCTTTGTCATATTGGTAGGCCGCCCAAAGAGATGTACCGGAATGATGGCACGAGTTCGAGACGTTATAGCTGGGGCGATCGCCTCTGGGTTGAGGTTGAAACTGTCAGCTTCGATATCAACAAAAACTGGCGTTGCTCCCGCTGCCGAGATCATCTCAGCGGTTGCAATAAATGTAAAAGGCGTTGTGATGACTTCATCACCTGGCCCAATATCCAAAGCTTTTAGAGCAAGAAGTAGCGCATCTGTTCCAGAATTGCAGGCAATGCATTCACGAGTTCCAATATAATCAGCAAATTGATGCTCAAACAACTCTACAGTCGGGCCTTTGATATATCGCCCCGAGCTGAGAACATCCAGCACTGCATCAGACACATCTTGCTGAATGCTTTGATACTGCCCCTTCAAATCAAGCGGCGGAATAAAAGTCACACTCACACCCACCCGGCATTTCAAACTGGTTATTCTTCAATCCTAAACACCTGTGAAATACTAGACACCACGAGATGCTAGAAAAACAGCATAAAGGAATTGCCTTCAACACGTAAAACTACTGGGGACAATCTTTTTTAACTGTATCAACCCCAACCTGATTTGAGCGACTTTTGCGGCTTAAAAGCTGCGACGACGATTCGTCTTCGTGCTTTGGTGATCATTCGTTGGGATATTTTCGTTGGGATATTTAGGTTGCATCTGCTGAGACATGTCAAAGAACGTGGATTCCCTGCTGGCTCAGCCATTAAGAAAATTTAGGTTTATTGAGGCTAGACGCATTATTCATGAATTCTTTAATTGAACTGGACTGGATGCGAGTCGCCTGTGCAGGCGGACTCATGGTGTTGGCGATCGGTATTTCTCGTTGGCAGAAGCTGGGACTGGAATGGAATCTGGCGATCGCCACCGGGCGCACGTTGCTCCAACTCCTGGTTGTCGGCTACGTCTTGTCTATTGTGTTCGCGCTTGAGCAACCCTGGGCTATTTTAGGCATTCTCCTCGTGATGCTCTCGATCGCGACGGTTGTAGCGCGTAACCGCATTAGCAAGTCTCTCAGCGTTCTGCCATATTGGCTGGGACTGACGTTGCTGTTGAGCACCGCGATTACGTTGATTTACGTCAATGCATTGGTGATTCGTCCCGAACGCTGGTACGAGCCTCAATATGTTATTCCTCTTGCTGGCATTCTGCTGGGCAACGCGATGAATGCATCGGCGATCGCCGGAGAGCGATTTGTGAGTTTGGTGAAATCTCACCATCTCAATATCGAAACTCTGTTAAGTTTGGGAGCATTGCCATCTCAAGCGATCGCCCGCTATCGGCAGGAGGCGATTCAAGCGGGTATGATTCCCATCATCAACTCAATGATGGTCGTCGGCATTGTGACGCTCCCTGGCATTATTACCGGACAAATCTTGAGCGGCGTCAGTCCATTCAACGCATCGCTCTATCAGATTGTGATTATGTTTATGCTGGCGTTTACCGACCTAGTCGCAATCTTACTGACGCTACAAGGGCTTTATCGACAATGCTTCAACGCTGCGGCTCAGCTCACCGAGCGGTTCTAGCTATGCCTACAGGTGTTTTGAATCTTAAAGATTTTCTTGGTCGGCTGTAATGGCGACTTGAGGTTGAACGTAGCCCCTGAGTTCAGGCATGTAGGTTCCAATCAAATTTCCAGTGCTGTTGTATACCTCGACCTGATTCTGTGCGATGTCGCCGGCATTGGCGATCGCCTGAAGGAGGGTCGCCGCTTTCGTGGTTTCAGCATAGCCACTGCTGATTGACACTCCACCTGATAGCATTGCCTGCTGAACAAAGGATTCGTAGCCTGCTTCAAGGTAGACGCCAATCGTGTTGGATTCGATAGCAATGGTACAAAGGCTGGGAGTTGTGCCGCAATTTTGCTCTAGGACAGGACGGATTTGCTCAGCGGCCATCGCGGTTGATGCTTGTTGCTCTGCCTGACCTAACGCTTCGTCGTACGCTTTGAGCAGCGATCGAGCCTGGTCAGAATAGGACGTGTCTATTGGAACCTGATCGACGTGGGTTAAGGCATACTTCCAGTGAGCTACCGCTTCTGACCATTGCCCTCTCTGTTCTAGATTCATCGCTTGCTCGGCGAGGGTCAGTGCCTGACTGTAGGTTGAGGACGATAGTTCTTCTTGAATTTTGCGCTCATGGGCAGTGGTCAGCCGTGACTCGTAAATGGCGGCAAGCTGCTGAGCCTCGGCATAGGCCATCGTCTTGTCGGAAACTTCCTGCAGTCGATTCATTGCAACTTGCCACGTCACATGAACCAGCTGCCAGCTTTCGAGCGATCGCGCAATCCCTTCTCGGGCTTCTGCAAGCTGAACGGCCTCTCGTGCCGCAGCAATTTTTTCTTGCGCGGCTTGCTCTTCTTCAATCCGCTGTTTGACCTGAGCCAATTGGACTTGATAGTCGGCCAGTTTGTTGCTGACGAGATCATTGCCAATAGGCAGACCTGAAATACTGTTGAGTTTGGCGATCGCCTCTTGCCATTGCCCCTGAACTTCTTCCCACACCTGAATTGGATGAGGCGGATTTTGAGTCGTGATTGCGGCTTCTCTCGCAAGGCGCTGAGCAGAAACAATCTTGGATACTAGGTCAGCATCGGTCTGAAAATCCTCAAGTAAGATTTGTGCTTGGTCATGATACTGCGACCAAAACGGAATCGAATTGAGACTATAGTTTGCCTCAATAATGCGGTCGTAAGCCGTAATGACATCTTCTGCTGACGAGTCGCGACGCAGCAGTTCGAGCGCTTCGCTTTCAGCCTCTTGAGCTTCAGCGATTAGCGGACAGCTTCCAATAACACAGGGGCGAGTCAATCCGTATGCCAGCATCCCTGTGGCGATCGCCACAGTACTCACAGCAGCAATCTTTAGACGTTTCCAGCGATTGGGAGAAGAGGGCTGTTCTGAAGTACTGAGCTGAGTCGTTGTAGCAGCTACAGGCTGGATAGCCGTGGATTTGATCGGAGTTGGCTGGGTCGGAGTGGATTGGGTCGGAACAATGGTTTCTGGCTCAAGGTGTTCAGACATGGGATTTTCGTCAGAGGCAGTGCTGTCTGGTTTCTCAGAAGCCTCCGTTTCAGCAAAATTGGAGGAAGATGAAGTCTGAGAGTGAATGGTTGTTTCTTGGGAGACGGGCTGGAGTAGCTTTTGAATAGAGATAATCTTGGCGTTGTAAGGTCGAGCCTCTCCTATCACTTGAAGATAAAGTCGAACTGTGGTGATTCCAGTTCGAGCCTCCATCTCACGTGACGAATCACCAATGTGTTCAGGCAAGAGTTTTTGTAGCATTTGATGGACATGACTTAACAGTCTGTCCTGAAACAATTCAGTCTTCTCTTGCTGAATTAGAATTTTTAAGTCTTCATCCCTTTGACTGTATTTCACACGAATGGTGTTGCAATCAAAAGCCGTTTGTAATTCTCGCTGAAGATTTTGCGAAAAGCTTTTAGTTTCGAACTCAATCGACGTCTTCATCAGGTTGCTTTTGCTTTTGTGGTGATGCGTATAGCGACAGTTCGTAGACCCTGTAGACCCTGTTTTTTTGGTGTAAATCGGATGTGGATAGATGTAGATTGAATGCAGTTTTTTTGGTTGTTTGGACTAAATCCTTTGCGTCGCTGCACTCGAAAATATCAACAAGCCTTAAGTTTCATCCTGATTACACCCTAACACTCCGTATAACCATGCCCTCCTAAAAACTACTGGTTTTTTAGTATTTTTACAAAAAATCGGAAATGGCGATCGCAGTCTTTACACAAGCGCCTTGTGTTTTTTTGGTTGCCATTGAAAAGTACGATTGAAATGACGGATTCGCTCCACGTTAATTGGCTTGAAATCGGTATGATAATGAAGATGTTTTGGGACAGATAGGGCAGAAACGATGCCGAAATATGTTGCTTGGGGAAGCTATTGCGAAAACGTTTTAGACGAACGTGCGCCCCACCGTCAAGCTCACTTAGACGGCCTGTCGGATCAAAAAAGTTCGGGCGTCCTCATAACCATTGGCCCCACCCAAGACTTGAGTATGTTTTTCGCAATCTATGACGCTGAAAATGAATCTGCGGTTCGAGCAGTCATCGAAGCTGATCCCTATTGGAAAAATGGAATCTGGACAGAGTACTTTGTCAAAGAATGGATTCAGGCTCTGTAAGATTTGAATGCTCTAGATTGAGGGCGATCGCCATACGGATAGGCGAAGATCGGTACCGCTTACTGGCGACTCGTAACCGACAGTCCGTTCACTAGCACTGACGGCGTATAGCACGAGCCATTCCACTCGGCATCGCTGCCTAGCTCTATCAAGTGCTTGAGAGCGGTATAGACGTTGCCAGAGATCATTGTGTCTTTGACCCGCCCAAGAATTTTCCCACCCTGCACTCGATACCCCAGATCGACGTTGACTGAAAAATCTCCAGAAATACCTGCGCCCCCTCCCAACATTTGATCGACAATCAGGCCATCGTCAAGGGAGGCAATCATGTCCTCGAAGGATAGATCTCCAGGTTCGATAATGAAGTTGAACAATCCAGGTGTGGGATAGCTGCCTAAGTTTGGGCGAAATCCATTGCCTGTGGTGCCGCTGCCCAGCGTGCGTCCCACTGTGCGATCGGTGTAGAACAGTTGAAGCTCGCCCGATTGAATATAGGTAATGGGCTTGGTTGGAGTCCCCTCATCATCAAAGGGGCAGCTAAACGGTCCTTCATTAGGATGCTGGGACAGGGTCAGGCGGGAAGAGGTGACAAGATCCCCAACGCGATCGCTCCAGGGAGAGGCTCCTTCGAGCACGCGTTTCCCGTTTAGCGCAGCTTGAGCTGTATTCCACAGCATGTCAGCCGCTTTAGAGGTAAACAATATTGGAACTCTCCCCCTAGGAGGTGCTGCGTTGTCCTCTGCCCACTGCAACCGTTGGATAATTTGGTCAGCAACCTGGAGAGGGTTCAAAGTTGAGCGCTGGGTTTGCCCATCAGACACGCTAAGGAAATCATCACCCCGCACCCATTCAGCGGTGACATAGCAGCTGAGGGTTGTGTCCGTGTAGCCACTATCGAGACCTTTTGAATTAAGTAAACGAGTTGTTTCAGCTTCGCTCTCCCACTCCGCTGTACACAGGCAGTCGGGATAAGCCTCTCGAATGCGGGCGATCGCCTCTTGTCCCCATTCCATCAACTGTTCAACCGAAACGGCCTCACCCAAATCAGGATAGGTGTTGGGTGTTTGGGCGGTCAGTTCGATTTGCTCGGCCTCATTGAGGTCACTGAGGGCGATCGCTCGATCTACCAATGTCTGCGGCTCAACTGCGCCGTAGGCCACGGCAAGTCCCGGCTGCCCATTCTTCCAAAGACGCAGAGCAATTCCCTCTGCTTGGGTGCTCTCTAGCTGCTTCAATCGATTAGCTTCATAAAACATAGGACGGGCAGACGACTGAGTAAAAAAGACCTCAGCGGCTTCTGCACCAGACTGTTTTGCTCGTTCGATCAGTTGCTCGGGCAGATCTGCGCGAGGGCTTGCATACGCCATAACTTTGTTTAGGTGCGTTACTCTTCCGATGCGCGGCTGTACTACTGCTCGCCTCAAACATGGCTAAGATCTCGCCCCGCTAGATCCCATCATCCGAGATTATGAGACATTGCGCTAGATGGAGTGACCTCTTCTTCTCTATGCCAGATATAGCTCCTGCATCAGCCAAAACCCAGCAAACGAATCAGCATCAGGGTCAGATTGCACAGCCAAAAAGTGAACGTTTTTAGCGTTGACCTTAGCCGCTTCGAACGATTCTCCTTCCTGTTCCAGCTTTGGCGACGATAGATTTGCGATAATCCAGGCTTCACTGGCTCCAGTCTCCAGAGTCAACCGAGTTGGAGCGCGACCATCGGAGGGGATGACCTTTAGAAAAGCAAGCTCTAGGCCAGACATCCAAGCTGCAAGGGGCTGAGCGCGGGAAGAAAAGACAATGAGTCCTGGAATGGAAGTCTTGTCATCCAGTTCCATCATGCTTAGAGGAAATGCTTCTCCAAAATCGATGTTCCATTCCGACATTTCTGCAAAAGAAGCCGCTTCCAGACTCACAAACATCCACTTCTCTCCCTCTAGGGCGTCGGGCAAAGGTTGAGGAATGCTGTCGGGATAGGAAACGGAAGGATTGCTGCTGGGCTGATAAGTAGGCATGGAGGGATAGACGGTTTCCATGCGCTGGTTGATCCATTGATGCATGACTGGAGTGCGGCGACTCGCGAAAGCATCAATTCCAGCATCGTCGCATCCTTTGAGGATCATATTGGTCATTTGGCGGCGGAAGAAACGAATTCGATCGGGAGGCTTGGACGCTTGGGCGATCGCCTCTTCGATGGCTTCTCGGAGCCAGACCGAGTTCACTTCTGTGTTGGCACAAAATTTAGAGTAGCGAAACAGCTCATTCGCGTTGTCTCGAACATCTGTCGGACTTTCGCAAATTAACACCTCCCACTGTTTTTTTTGCTTCTCATCCAAAACAGGGCGGGAGTAAAAATCAAGTTCCCAAATAACAGACATACAGTGATTAAAGAGTGTCACAACGGTTCAGGTTTGATCATACGAGGTTCTGAACCTCTCTATCGCCCAGACATAGATTGTTAACTTACGATGAAGGGGAATGGATAGGTTAAGTTCATGTAAGGTCGAGCAGAAATGTGCAGGCTTCTGTTTAACCTGGGGAATGCTAAGCCCCATAAGCCCAGAAGTATTTTGCCCATTCGCGCCCAGCGTGGGTTGGGTGTACTCTTCGGTTTGGTTGAAGGGTTGCTTGCGTACTACCAATTTATTTTTTGCCCGTATTCGATGACGCTATTGAGTTCTTGATCGCCCATGCCATCAAGTTATGGATCCCGCGTACAGGAGTCGCTTTGGTCGTTTTGGTCTAACGCTTGTCTAAAGCTAGATTTCACAGGGATTAATCATCGATAGTGCTCAATGCTCTCAAACGATGCGGGTTTGGGATTTGATCAGGGATTGCCAGCGGATTTGACATGTGTGACTCGTTTAGGGCCTGACTCAGATGTTCTATCTGCATCTGTTTTATCCGCATCTACTGAAGTCTTGCAACGCCAGGATTTGTTGTGTTTCTTTAAAGACTCTCTGAATAGAAGAAACAAGCATCTGTATGGGAGTCTCTGCAGCCCCTTATGGATGCGAAGCGTTATCCTGGTCTAGAGCAGGATTTCTAAAGCGCACAAGCCTTCTAAACTCAATGTCCAACCTACCTGTGACTGAGCCTGCACTCTGCTGACTTGGTGGGTTGGAGGCAGCCGCAAATGGGTTTCTAGTTTCGTGAATGTAGTCATGAATGAGACATTCAAACGGCTCTGCTGATTAATGCTGAGCTTCCCTTTAATTTGCACAGCATCTTTCATCATCTATTTTGTCGAGCGATCGCCACCATGAATTCTGTGATTCAACCTGACCCTCACTTCAATCCGTCTCACCCTGCGTCTGCGGAATCATTATCCGACACTTCGGAGCCAGATGCTCTCCGAGAAGAGGCGATGAGACTCCTCGATGATTCCATCGTCTATTTTAAGGACAGCCCTGTCGGCACAGTCGGCGCAAAAGACCCCAGTGTCGAAGCGCTCAACTACGACCAGTGTTTCGTGCGTGACTTTATATCGTCAGCGCTAGTCTATCTCTTGATAGGCAAGCCAGAAATTGTCCGTAATTTTTTGATCGAAACGCTGGCTCTGCAAAGCAGTGACAAGCAAATGAACTGCTTTAGTGCAGGTCAAGGGCTGATGCCAGCCAGTTTTAAGGTCGAATCATGGGATGGGCATCAGTATCTCCTGGCCGATTTTGGAGAACATGCCATTGGTCGGGTGACGCCCGTTGATTCGGGATTGTGGTGGCTGGTGCTGCTGCGAGCCTACGTCAAATCAACAGGGGATGAAGAGTTGGCTCATCGGCCTGAGTTTCAAGATGGCATTATTTTGATCTTGAAGCTCTGCTTGGCCGATCGGTTTGACATGTACCCCACCTTGCTCGTGCCAGATGGAGCCTTCATGATTGACCGACGCATGGGCGTTGCGGGGCATCCCTTAGAAATTCAGTCCATGTTTTATGCGGCACTGCGCTCAGCCCGAGAACTGCTTCGTCCGGGTGATTCAAAGCGAGAAATCTACATCCAGGTGATCAACCAGCGTTTGACCACACTCAACTTCCACATTCGAGAATATTACTGGCTCGATTTGCAGCGGTTGAACAACATTTATCGCTTCCGAGGAGAGGAGTTTGGCGCGGAAGCCGATAACAAGTTCAACATTCAGCCAGACTCGATTCCGGTGTGGTTGACCGAGTGGATGCCCGAAAAGGGCGGTTATCTGGCCGGAAATCTAGGGCCAGCCCAAATTGATTTTCGCTTCTATACTCTGGGCAATCTGATGGCGGTGATTAGCTCGCTCGCCAGTGAGGAAGAATCGCACTCCATCATGGATTTGATTGAGCAACGATGGACAGACCTGGTGGGCTACATGCCCATTAAGATCTGCTTTCCGGCCATGGAAGGAGACGAATGGCGGATTCTGACGGGCTGCGATCCTAAAAATGTGGCCTGGTCTTACCACAATGGTGGCAACTGGCCTGTCTTGATGTGGCCACTGGTAGCAGTGGCGCTGAAAACCGGACGCCCTGAGCTGGCACGGCGGGCGATCGCCCTCGCCGAACATCGCCTCAGCCGCGACGAATGGCCGGAATATTACGATGGCCGCAATGGCCGACTCGTGGGTAAAGCCTCCCGCAAATATCAGACCTGGACCATTGCGGGATTGCTGCTTGCTAAGCTGCTGATGGAAAACCCCGATCACCTGAAAATTCTCAGCTTCGACGATGACCCAGAGCTAATGGAGTGGCGCTGCTTTATCTAGCTTGAGAGTCGTTGATTAGCGAGAGCCTCGCGGGTCGAGAGCATCGCGCAGACCATCGCCCAATAGGTTAAAGGCCAGTACGGTCAAGGTAATAAACAGCCCTGGGAACACAATCGTCCAGGGCGATGAAAGGGAGTAGCCGCCTTTGAAGGCATCAGAAAGCATGGTGCCTAGCTCTGGCGTGGGCGGCTGCGCCCCTAGCCCCAAAAATCCTAACCCTGCGGCTTCTAGGGTGGCTGTGCCGATCGCCAAGGTCGCCTGCACCACCACCGGAGCCAGACTTGACGGCAGAATATGGAGAAAAATAATTCGCCCTGACGAGGCTCCAAAGGCTCTCACGGTTTGGACAAACTCTTGCTCTCGTAACGACAGCACCATGCTGCGAGTGAGGCGAATAAACTTAGGGACTTGCACCACTCCCACCGCCATCATGACACTGGTGACGCTTGGCCCGGTGACGGTGACGACGGCGATCGCCAACAAAATCGACGGAAACGCCAGCATGACATCGGTCAGCCAGCCGACAAAGGTTTCTAGCCGTCCTCGAAAGTAGCCCGCACTCAATCCCAGCAGCAGGCCAATCAGCAATCCAATACCGACAGAGACTAGGCCAATCAGCAAAGACGTTCTCATGCCATACCAAACGAGGCTGAGAATGTCGCGACCTAAGCCATCGGTGCCAAACCAGTGCTCTAGGCTGGGAGCCGACAGACGGGCAGCATAGTCACGATCGGATGCGGGATCGTAAGGTCGCAGCACCGGAGCCAACACCGCCATCAATAGGATGAACAGGGTAATGCCGAGGCCAATGACTCCAGAGGTGGATTCGAGAAACCGCTGAACGGCTCGCTGTTCGAGCAGGCGATTGACGTTAAGCGTAAGTGTCATGGCTGGGAGGTAGAGGATTGAACACGGGAGCGGCTTCTACGGTTTTCGGCAGCGGGAAAGACATGACGAGCTGCGCCACATTGTAGAGGGCTTCCATGTTTTCGACGACACCGGGTTTGTGCTCAGGGGCGATCGCCAATCCAATCGCCTGACTGGCCTGTTCAACATAGGCTTCTGCATCAAAGGTTGAAGAGTTGCTGTCTGTCATAAAAACTCCATCAAATTATGGTCAGCTCAAAATTGGTCAAGTATCACTCATGAGTGGTGCGGTTAGGCGTAGCCGTAACGCACTGGCGCGACATCTCTAAAGCTGTAGGTTGTGGTTGAGGAACGTTTGTGCACTTGGCTTTGATTCGTGCGTCGTTAGATCAATCAACGCTCACAGTTCTTGATGGAGACTGGGATCAGGGGGGTGAAAGATTGTCTCGACAGCAATTTGAGACAATCTAAGATTGATCGTGCCAATCAAGAAAGGCTAGAGTTCTGGGATCAAAGATGAATTGACATCCATTAACGTATCTTTCTTTTGCTTTGTCTAGGTTTGATGCGAACGACTGATTTTTTTCTCTATCCAGACGTTTTGTATAAGATGGATTCACGTCCCTGTTTTCGGGTACTGGAAGGGGCGTTGCGAAATTGACGAATGATATAGAACCTACCAACCCACCAATTGCCCGCTGTACGGGCATGGCATTGCCATGCCCCTCCGAAAAACATTCGCCAGTTGGCAATCTCACTGGAAGGAGCGGAACGAGAAATCGTTTGGTTCCGAGAACGGGCAGATGGGAGCTCGTTAGGGTTTAGTGCTGAAACCGCAGACTTAGGTACTGTGACCACATCAATCGATTCCCCCAGCGCGTTGAAAATTTCGAGGATATAGCCGTCTTCGAGACTGTTGGGATCGGGCACTGTATCAACAAAATTAGCAATATCTCCCCGCTGGAGACTGTATTCGGGGAAATCTCGATTGAGCGAGATGCGGCTATAGAGTGGAATCGCAGTATCGTGCATCGTTTTGGCTTGAGAGTGACAAAGTGACAAGAACCATCTCCATTTTGGGCGATCGCTCCTCCATGTTGTTCTGTGGCAATAAGTTTCGAAGGCAACAGGTTTGAATCGAGGGCGAGATGTTTTTCGAGGAGGTCGTTGATGATGGAGCTACCCTCAGCAGTTTAGGCAAAACACGCCACAATATCAGCCTGCGCTTTTTCCAAAAGCTTTTGCTTACTGGTACTCAGATCTTAGCTGCATCGTGATGAGGAAGGAATAAACTTCTGCTAATAGGCGAAGGAATCATAAAGATTTGCAGGATTCATTTTAGTTTTCCTGATACTTCGTGTTGCTGATGAGAAAGTGAGCAGCAACTTTGGAGTAATACAATATGCCTCGGTTCAGAAGCCAATTAGATTTCAGTGCTGTCAACTTTGGTCGTCAAGTCAGTCTAGAATTCAGCCCTCAAGAAGCTGTAGCAGCCCTCATATACTTTGCAATTGCTTCTGATGGCTACGTCACAGATGGTGAGGCAGCACTGGCTAACATGACGATACGCAAGATGGATCTCTTCAAAAACTATCCTTCTGAGGTCGTAAGTCGGATGCTGACGAGCGTCGGTAGAAAGTTTAAGGAAGGCGATGTTCATGAATGCTTTCAAGCTATTCGAAATTCAATTCCTCAGCACTTAATCCCTACAGTTTTTGCCATAGTCACAGATTTGGTTATGGCTGACGGCGAATTTGATGATGACGAGCAGCAATTTTTGCAACATCTCTATCAGCTTTTTGAGCTTGATGCAGATTTAGCCAGCACGATTCTTCAGGTTATGTCAATCAGGCACGGTGGGTAACGTTATGTCATTTTCTCAGGCAATTGACCTCATCATCTTTTCTCAGCATGGCATGAAGGACGATAACAAGCAGATGGGAGCTTTGGCGAATAAGCTAAAAACGCCTCAATCTCTTGTGATTGCTCCTAACTTGGGTCTTGTTGACACTTTCTTTGAAATCGAACCCCTCATCAAAAGACTTGAGAACACTGCTGAGCAAACATTTAAGCAGTATCCCAATATTCCTGCTCGAATTGTGGCAACGTCTCTTGGTGGTGTCATTTGGGTAGAAGTCCTCGATAGGCATCCCGAATGGTGGAGCCAAATTGAGTCTTTGGTCTTGCTGGGTTCTCCTATTGGTGGTGCTGATGCAGCTCGAATTGTTGACCCGTTTGGCTGGGGGATTGGCATCGCAAAGCATCTGGGTGAAAATCGTCGTCCAATTGCCGAAAAAATTACGGCAATAATCCCCACTCTGGTTGTAGCCAGCAACTTCACAGGGGGTGGAGATTTCATGGTTTCAATCGAGTCTACCAAGCTCAAACACGCTTACTTTGTGCTTTTGAAAGGTGTGACGCATAACGGTCTTAAAACAGATTCTAAGGTTGTGGCGGCAATTCAAGAGTTTTGGTCACAGCCTAGACAACCGTTGCCAGCACCCCCAAAAAGTCTCGTCTCAGAGTTAATTGAGCACTTTCGAGCTGTACCCGGCATTACCGACGCGAGTGAACGACACTTTTCTCGATCAAATACTGTTTTTTCTTTTGCTGACGGAACCAGTATTCGAACTTGGACAAATCTTGTCGGTGTAGAACATGTTTTTGTTGCCAATTCGCAGGGAAGGTGTGAGTATGCAGCCTTTGTTGGGTGGGTGCATACGTCTGGACTTCAAACGGCGATTGACGAAGCGATGAGTTGCTTCACCCCTGCACTGAAGTCATAACAGGTGCTGGACAAAAGAAGGGCGCAAAGAAATTTACAGAAATTGTTTCGTGTGGAGACTCATCAAACATCATGATTATTCGCAACTCCATTGCTTGTTCTGTAGCGGTAGCAGCAGGAATTACTTCACCCATGCTATTGACGAGTTTTGTGATGTGCCTATGCCCTTTTGTAGGAGCGGCTGCATTCACAAGCGCTCTTTGCACTATCGGTGGAAGTCTGATCGGTGGGCTTTTGGGGCTAATGATTCTGGGTGTTTTGATGGCGATCGCCACCTATATCTTTATGCAAATTCAACTGGCCTGGATGCCTATTTAATTTCCTATGGAAGAATTCTACAAAATTGTAAAAAGAGCTAGTTCCAAGCAACGAGCTAATCTCTCGAAGCTAACTGAAGCAGGTTTTGGAGACTCACCGAAAGCTCTCAGAGATCACATTAAGTTCCTCAGAGCAGGAGCGATTGGTCAAATTTTCTACGACAAATCCTGGAAGCAGGTCGTGACTGATGTTGCCGATCATGTTCGTATCGATTGGAATGATGCCAAGCAGGGTAGACCCTGGAGGAAAATTCCCACAGCAGACATCGAGAACGCTGTGGTGAAGAAGCTGTTCAAGCGAATGATACGAAAGCTTTCAC
>JGI12048J13642_10489472_pt1 | contig 29345 bp, 21 predicted proteins | sample ElkSlonscriptome_16_FD_13642 | JGI IMG/M metagenome (IMG submission 13642)
TCTTGATAGCGGTCTAAAATTAGGGTGGCTCGTTAACCCGCAACAACAGCAAGTCGAGATTTATCGCCCCAGTCAGGCTGTTGAGATTGTTCAACTCCCCAGTCGTTTATCGGGAGAAAGTTTGTTACCCGGATTTGAACTCGATTTAGCCCAATTTTGACCAACACGCTAAAGATGACCCCACTGATTTTGAATCTAGATACAGTTAATCTGAGTGACGAACAATTTTATCGGTTGTGTCGCGCTAACTCAGACTGGAAACTCGAACGCACACCAACCGGAGAACTTATAATTATGCCACCTGTTGGCGGAGTGAGTGGAAATAGAGAAGCCGACTTGATCACTGATTTGAATTTATGGAACCGTCAAACCGGACTCGGAAAAGTATTTAGTTCTTCAACAATTTTTCGTTTACCCAATGGAGGAAATCGTTCTCCTGATGCAGCTTGGGTAAAATTAGAACGGTGGGAAAGCTTAAACGCCGAACAACAAGAAAAATTCCCCCCCATTTGCCCAGATTTTATCATCGAACTGCGATCGCGAACCGATTCCCTCGAAACCCTTCAACAAAAAATGACCGAATATCTTGATAGCGGTCTAAAATTAGGGTGGCTCGTTAACCCGCAACAACAACAAGTCGAGATTTATCGCCCCAGTCAGCCTGTTGAGATTGTTCAACTCCCCAGTCGTTTATCGGGAGAAAGTTTGTTACCCGGATTTGAACTCGATTTAGCCCAATTTTGATATTGATGAAAGCATCAAACTTCGTTACAATGAGCAAACGTGAGTTAAAAACGAGTCGAAAGCTCGGCGCTGTGGAAACAGACGCTTTATCACATCTTGTAAATTAATCCAATGAGCGGTGAGTGAGAAGCCAGTCAAGCTGGTAAGATACGAGCATATTATATCTGTTTGACCCGGCTCCGCATAAAAAAATCCTACTAAATCGTAACAATGGGATCAAAACGAATGGCTACAAAAGTTGGCGATAACGCCGAAAAGCAAAAAGCATTAGCTCAAGTTCTCAACCAAATTGAGCGGAACTTTGGAAAAGGATCAATCGTCCGTTTAGGCGATGCTCCCCGCATGAAAGTCGAAACCATTCCCAGTGGAGCATTAACCCTAGATTTAGCCCTGGGTGGGGGAATCCCCAAAGGACGGGTAATTGAAATTTATGGCCCAGAAAGTTCGGGTAAAACCACTTTAGCCTTACACGCGATCGCCGAAGTCCAGAGAGCCGGGGGAGTCGCCGCCTTTGTCGATGCAGAACACGCCCTCGATCCCAGTTACGCATCCGTTTTAGGGGTTGATATCGAGAACCTGCTGGTGTCTCAACCCGATACCGGAGAAATGGCGTTAGAAGTCGTCGATCAACTGGTGCGTTCAGTTGCAGTTGATATTGTGGTAATTGACTCTGTAGCGGCTTTGGTTCCCCGCGCAGAAATTGAAGGGGATATGGGAGACGCTCACATGGGGTTACAAGCGCGTTTAATGAGCCAAGCCCTGCGGAAAATTACTGGTAATATTGGTAAGTCCGGTTGTACGGTTATTTTCCTCAACCAACTGCGTCAAAAAATTGGAATTACTTACGGAAACCCCGAAACCACAACAGGCGGAAATGCGCTGAAGTTTTACTGTTCAGTTCGACTCGATATTCGCCGGATTCAAACCTTGAAAAAAGGCACTGATGAGTATGGAATTCGGGCTAAAGTTAAGGTTGCTAAAAATAAAGTTGCACCACCTTTCCGCATCGCTGAATTTGATATTATCTTCGGAAAAGGGATTTCAACATTGGGCTGTTTAGTTGATTTAGCCGAAGAAACAGGAATTATTAAACGTAAGGGTTCGTGGTATAGCTACAACAGCGATAATATTGGTCAAGGTCGAGAAAAAACCATTATTTACATGGAAGAAAACCCCGAATTTACCGCGAATATTGAGAAATTAGTTCGCGAAAAATTAGATGGCGGTGCAGTCGTTTCTTCTAACTCAGTCGGACAGGTTGATGAGTCTGAAGATTATGAAAATGACGAAAATGGAACCGGAGAAGAAGAATAATAAAATCAACGTTTTTCTCATAGAGAATTAGGAGTTAGGAGTTGGGAGTTAGGGTTGATAAATCATCCTCAATTGTGAAGTTATAACGCCCTAATTCCTATTGATTTTAACTCTAAGATTTGACAATTAAAACACAGAAAATATAACCTCCTTAGCCTTAGTGTTGAGGGGGTTTTTCACTGATTAAATGAGTTTCTATAGCGGTACACCCGAAAAACTAGGTTTTTGATAGTTTACGGGGAAAGGATGAGGTAAATTATGCAGTTACAGCGTTTCCTAATGCTAAGTTTATTGTTAAAGAGGTTTGGAGGTGCATCTGTTTAGCAAAGGTGTTACCTCCAACCCCTCAATACTTTGTACTTCCTCTGCTTGAACCGACATTCGGTAGTTGGAAGCACGGATCAGCGAGTTAGCGTTTTCTTTCAACTCATCCTGTTTGAATTGCGGTGGAACCTCTCAAAGTCAAAGTTCCACCGTTTTTTTCAACTACGAAGATACAGCCATATTTGTCGGCTTGCCAACCACTTCTCCGCGCAACATTCGTCCGGCGGCTTCAAGTAACTGTTCTTCGAGATAAGGCTTGGTAAAATACCCTCTCGCCCCCAACTGATAAGCCATCTGGCGGTGTCGATCCGCACCCCGAGACGTCAACATCGCGATCGGTAAATCAACCAAAGCCGGATCTTTCTGCATCCGAGACAACAACTCTAACCCATCCATCCGAGGCATTTCAATATCACAGAAAACGAGATCACAAGGTAAACCCGACTTCAGTTTTTCCCAGGCTTCTTTCCCATCTCGCGCTTCTTCAACCCGATAACCCGATTTTTCAAACGTAATCGATAACAGACTTCGCACCGTAATCGAATCATCCACAATCAATACCGTCGGCTGAGTCTTCTGAGGTAGCTGTTCAGTTGGTGCCGAAATCCCCGATGGCCAAGGACTGGCTTCCTTACGAATCCGACCCATTGCCAAATCAATCAGTTCCAACACATCAGCGATCGCCACAATCTGACCATCCCCTAAAACCGTTGCACCTGCGACACCCACAGGCTTCGGCACAGGCCCTTCCAACTGCTTAATCACAATTTCCTGTTCAGCCAACACCTGATCCACGACCACCGCCAAATGAGTTCCCGCCGATCGCAACACAATCACCGAAATCATATCCTCCTCAGTATTCGTCCCGTAGACATTCCCCCGTCCCAAATGCCGTTTATAGGTCAGCAACTCTCGTAAATGCCGACAAGGAAGTAACGAACCCCGCCATTCCAAAGCCTGTTTACCATCGCTCATCGTCTGAATTTGCTCCCGAGGAATATCAATCATCTCCTCAACCCCATCCATCGGAAACGCAATCCGAGCGCGATCGCTAATACAACACAACGCCCGTGAAATACTCATATTCAACGGCAGACGAATGGTAAACGTCGTTCCCTTACCCAAAGTCGAATCCGTTGTAATCGTGCCTCTAATCTCATTTAAACTGGTTCGCACCACATCCATCCCCACACCACGACCTGCAAACTCATCGGCTTGGTCTTTCATACTAAAACCTGGATGGAACAGCAAATCATAAACATCCAAATTCGACATCGTAGCGGCTCGTTCCGGTGTCACCAGTCCTTTACGAATCGCCTTTTCCTTCACCCTCTTAACATCAATTCCCGCCCCATCATCAGAGATCGCAATCACGGTTTGATTTCCCTGGTGAAAGACTTTAATTGCAATCCGACCATTAGCAGGCTTTCCCGCCACTACCCGCACATTTTGGGGTTCAATCCCATGAGTGATCGCATTATTGACCAAATGAATCAACGGATCATGCAATTTACCCAACAGCATCTTGTCAATTAAAGTCTCTCGACCTTCGACATAAAGTTCCGCCTGTTTACCACACTTAATCGAAATATCTCGCACCGGACGCGCCAATCGATCCGCTTCTTGGGCGAAAGGTTCCATTCTCGCTTTTGTTAACCCTTCCTCTAGCTGAGTTGTCACCTGTCGTAATTGACGACTGACTTGATCGGCTTCTTCGACCAAAAATTCAATATCTGCCGCCGACTCTCGAACTCGCACCACCAACTCAATAATTTCTTGAGACAAGGTATGGAAAGGCGTAAACCGATCTAATTCTGTAGAATCAAAATCATCGTCATACAACTGGGCAATCGGATCATAACCCCGATTTTTTTGTTTATCATCTGAACTGCTGCGCGAAGTATTCCACACCGAACTTTTGCGCCCCGACAGCAACGAAATTTCTAATAGACTTCGTTCATAAAAATCCTGCATTCGCTGTCCAACATCACTTAATAGCGACACCTGATCGAGCAAATTATCCAAAAACTGTCGCATCCGTTCTTGATCTTGCTCTAAGCTATTTCGATTAACAACCAATTCACCCATTAAGTTACTGAGGTTATCGAGTTGTTTGACCGGAACTTTCGCAGTTTGTTCAAAAACACGCTGAGATTTCCCCGTACCCCGTTGTCGCATTCCCCCGCCCCCGTTTCCGGCTGGCCCTTCGTCACCGCCTAATAATCTTTCGAGGTCAGCAAATTCGTTATCTTCTTCTTCAAAATCTTCTTCTTCCTCATCGTCTGAGTCCATCTCCTCTTGGGCTTGTAACAAAGCATCCAGGTCTGAAAATAAACCCTCCTCTGCGGTGATCAGTTCTGCTTCTGTGTTGCGATCATGCTCAAAACTTCCGTCGTTTGTGTCTTGATGGAGTAACAGTTCTAAATCATCAAAATCTGTCGTCCCGGACGTTTTAGAAGCCGTCACTGTTTCGACTGGGGCGGTTTGCGACTCGGCTTTCTCTGTTTCTTCGTCAAGATTTTCAAATAAGTCACTAAACAAATTGTCAGAATCGATAGAAGACTCCTCTGAGGAAGTCATCGGTATTGAGGGAGTTTGGGGAGTTGAATGAAAAGATTGATTTTCTGTTTCTCCATCCCCACTAACGAGATCTTCAAACCAGTCTGAGTTATCATCATCCGACACAACGGGAGAAGAACTATCCTGAATAAACTGTGGTTTCGAGGAGGAAAACACTTCAGCTTGAGAAGCCTCAAATAAATCCTCAAAACTGAGATTTTCTAAATCAAAATCTGATAGAGAAGTGTTCCGTTGGCAATAATTTGATCGAGATTGAGCATCCTTTCCCAAACGACTTGTTGTGCCGATATTCAGCAAATCATCAAAATCCGTCGTGTTTAAATCAACGCTGACGGGGGCTTTTTTCCCTGAAGAAAAACCCGTAGGTTGAGGTGATCTATTCGTTTGATCAGATTGAGTTTGAGGCGAACGGCTGTTAGCATCTTGTTCGTCTGAGTCCGAACCAAACAAATCTAAAAAGTCGTAATCTAGATTCGGATTCGTTCCTCGATCTTCAAAGGAGTCTAATTCTGATGATTCGATGCGAGATTCTTGTTGCCAACCGCGTTCAATCGAGTGATCTCCTTCAAAGAGATCGGCAAGACTTTTTAATTCTTCTGCGGCAATTTCTGGACCTTTAGGGGTGGGTTTTAAAGCATCCATTGTTGATTCAGAAGCCGACCAATTTTCTAAGAAAGAGAGATCAATGTCTTCGTCTTCTGAGACAGTTTCCGACAATTGATCAGCCCTTTTAGCCATCTTTGAAGATGAAGATCTATTCTGATCGTTTAGAGCATTCTCTGTCTTCGTACCAGTAGATGATGGTGTTTTTTGAGCCGTATAACTTTCTGAGTTGGGGTTAGCTACAGTCGAGTCACAGATTACTCCGCCCTCCGGGTTCGGCAGTTGCTTCAAGTCGGGGAACCCGCCCAACGCACTGCTCTCACCGTAAAACGACGGAGACGGCACGGACCGTTGGTCAGTTTGTGATGTACTAGACTTTGGTAACAGATTTTTGAGAACAGAACTTACCTCAATTTCATCTTCTCGATCGTCAAGCACCAACTCTTGAGCTTGTAGAATAGCTTTAATGATGATGGAAGCCAGTGTAGAATAAGTATTTTGCGGATGAGAGATCACTCGTTCTACTGTTGCAAAAAACTTTGACCAGTGAGACAGATCAAACGTTTCTCCGGCTCGTGCTAAACCCTGACAAATTTCGCTCAAAGCTTTACGGCTAGAAGCATTTTCGGGTTGTCTAAAAAGTTGCAACATTTCCCGCAGTTGATCGGGAACATCACTCCGAAAAAACAACTCTTTGGCACTATTTTCAGGAGGCTTAGAGGCTGTAGCTTTTACCGTTTCTAAGTTAATATTACTTGCCGTCGCGGAAGTTGGAGAAATAATCGTTGGTTGAGTTAAAATCAGTTCAGTTAGAACCACTTCATGTTGTTGGGCTAACACCTCAAGTTGAGAGTTAAGGCGATCAAAAGTCGGCCCAATTTTTTGGAGTTGATTTTGAGCCAATTCATCGGTTAATCCATAGGGACTCGATAACCCCTCAATCAAAGCTTTGAGAGTATCAGAAACGGCTAAAAAGGATGATTCTAAGTCTTGTTCAACTTCAACCCGAGACTGAGCTTGAATTTTTTCGAGTATTTTAAAGCTATCTTCTAAGCGGTGAGCCGTCGTTTGAATGCTGGTTAATCCTAACATTGCCGCTCCCCCTTTAACCGAGTGAGCCGCCCGATACACTTCATAAAGCAGGTCAGGATCTTCGAGGGTAGACTGTAATTTCAGCAACCCTTGTTCGATCGTATCCAAGTGATCTTGTGCTTCTTCAATAAAGTATCCCAGGATGCGTTGTTGTTGTTCAGCTTGCATAGTTCGTGATTAAAAATAAAGGATTTTAAAGATTGAGAAGTTTAGGAGTTTACCCTTTCCTCTGGATGATTCTCCGTTACCCCTGTTTTTATTTTCGCTCAGACGGATCAACTCGGAAGCGTTCTACAGAAGTCAGTAGATCTCGAGCGACACCGACGAGGTTACTCAAAGCATTAGAAACCCGATGGGCTTCTTGAGACGTTTCTTGAGCGCTATGTTCAACCGCTTGCATCACTTGCGCCACCGCCCGAGCCGTTTCATTTTGTTCAACGGTATCGGCTGTAATTGAACGTACTAAAACATCAATCCGGTTTGTGACTTGAATAATATCGTCGAGGGATTGCTTGGCTTTTTCGGCGAGTCGGGTACCATCGATCACCTGTTGGTTTCCTTCTTCCATTGCCATCATTACAGAGTTGGTCTGACTCTGAATTTGCATGACAATTTGTTCAATATCTTTGAGTGATTTAGCGCTACGATCGGCCAGTTGTCGAACTTCATCGGCGACAATCGCAAATCCTCGTCCGGCTTCTCCGGCTCGGGCGGCTTCAATACTGGCGTTTAAGGCCAATAAGTTGGTTCGTGAAGCTATCGTCGAAATAATAGCAACAATTTTAGAAATCTCTTGAGACGACTCTGCTAACCGTTTCACCTCACGGGTGGTTTCAGCCACGGTTTCGCGAATCTTCAAAATCCCGGCGACAGTCATCTGCACCGCTTCCCCGCCTCGGGTTGCCACGTCTGCTGCTGTTCTTGCTACTTCTTCGGCTTCTCGCGCACTATCAGCAACCCGTTGAATGGCATCGGTTAGCACTTGGACTGAGTTGAGGGTGGCGGCTAATTCTTCGGCTTGTCGCAACGCATCTCCGGCTACATCTTTAGCAAAGGTCGCACTATCGGTGGCCCCTTTACTCACCTGACGCGCCGCCTGTTTCACTTGCACAACGATTTCTCGAAGATTTTGAATGGTTAAGTTAAACGAGTCTGCAACCGCCCCTAAGACATCGGCTGTGACTTCTGCCGTTACGGTTAAATCGCCTCGGGCTGCTCCTTCTACGTCATCGAGTAAGCGAATCACTTGTCGTTGTAGATTTTCTTTGGCTTCTTCTTGTTCTTCGGCTTTCCGTTGCGCCTCGACTGTGGTGGTTTCGATAAACTGAGCCATGTGGTTGAATTTTGCCGACATTTGACCCAACTCATCAATCGCATAGACTGTTGCCCGGGCTTTTAAGTTGTTGCGAGAGATAGAATCAAATTGATGCTGTAGATCTTGAGAGGCTTTTGACATTTGTCGAGAGGCAATATTACCCAAGCCCCAAGCACTTAAAAAGCTGGTGACTCCAGCGACCATGGTCACAATCCAACCTGACGTTCTCAGGGAATTAACAACCTCTCGTTTTTGGTTGAGAGCGGCGGTCTGTGTGATAATATTTGTTGCTGTCGCCACCAAAATCAAAGTCGCCACTCCTGTCCCGAGAGCCGTATAGAAAAACTTAACTTTAAAGGTTTTATTTTCTAGAAAAGCAAACGCTCCTTGTTCAACAGTAACCGTTGTTTCAGCCGGCTCATCAATCTGAGAAGTAAAGGTCGTAACCACTTCTTGATCGAGAGGAACATTAAACAGTTCGTCATTGCTAATGGCTGAGTTATCTCGATCTAAAGCGCTACTGGCCGTGACGGTAAAATCACTATCAACTTCTTCGTTAAAGCCGGAGGAGTCAGAAATAAACGCCGCTTCTTCTTCTCGGCTTGCTTCAAAGTCCGGTAGGTTCCCTAAATCATCAAACTCATCAAAATTATCCAAAAAGTCATCTTCATCGAGGTTAGAAGAGGTGGTGTTGAGATCTTCGTTGAAGTCTTCTGACTCTGTAAATTCATCGGAAAACTCATCATCTGGGGTGTGACCTGTCCCATTGGCGTGGGAGAAATCTGACTCCTCTGCAAAGGTTTCATCATCAAAGGCATCTAAGCCAAAACTATCAGGAATCTCGCTAGCATCAAACATCTCCTCATGATCGCTGTTGCCATTGTTGACAGAAGATCCATTCGACCAAGAGGATTGATTTAAAAATGAGGGAGTTTGCTCGTCGTCGTCATCGCTTTCTGGGTCAGGATCTGCGGTAAAATCGTCGAGTGTAAATCCCGACTGAGCATCTAACTGAAAATCATCCTCGGTTGAGCCGGATGGCTCCATGAGTAAGGTTTCTGCTTCGGCATCTCCCCCGTGCAATTCTTCGTCAAATTCTTCGTCAAATTCTTCTATTTCTTCGGTCGGAGGAATATAGCTTTTACCATTGGCTTCTTCAGTCAGTGTGGCTGCTGTCGTTGCTGGCTGATCGGATGAACTGAAGTGCAAATCCTCAGAGATGTCTTCGTTTTCGCCTAACTCTGAAAACTGTAGGGATTGAAAGATATCATCTAAATCGGAGTTGAATTCATCGAGATCGATGCCTTCGGCGTTTTCTGAAACATCGCTACTCGCTGTCGAGTCAGTGACAGTCGGCGGAGTTTGAGAGCGACCATTTTGTTCTGGGGCAGTGGCAGCAGGTTCGTCGTCCTCAAAATCCCCAAGTTCCATGATGTCATCGATCTCGAATGCTTCCTCTGAATCGGTTTCGGGAGTGTCAGACTGAGGATGGGTATCGTAATTTTCAGGGGGTTCTTCTGCCAGAAAATTACCTGACCAATCTTCATCGGGTTGTAGAATGTCTGGTTCTCCTGAGTCGGAGAGTTGTTCGTCATCAAGCTCAAAGGGATCGGATTCGAGTTGAGTGGCGATCGCATCGTTTTCATCAATCGGATCACTCGCTCCCGGGTCGCCTTGAGCAAAGGGATTTTCAGGGGATTCGGAGTCCAGATTACCACTGTTCATTAAGTCCTCGAACTGTAAATCCCCACTGAGATCTTCTAGACCTAAGTCGTCATCACAAAGATCAATACTGATCTCATCGAGGTCTGCTTCTGCCTCCATCCCAAGGGCTTCCAGCGGAGATTTAGACAGATCAATGTCAATTTCTGCATTCAGGGGAGAGGAGTCTAAGTCTGAGACGGAGAGTTCTTCTAATTCGTCTAAATTCAGTTCAGAGTCGAGTTGAGTTTCGGAGTGGTTCGCAAACTGATCCTTGTCAGCATGACTAATGGCGGTTTCAGCCATCAGTTCAGAGTCTTCGAGTTGAGTGTCGGCCGTACCGAGATCATCAGGATCATCGAGAGCGACCCCTGAGCCGAGATCACCACTGACCGCGTAGGCGGCGGAGTCGGCGATATATTGATCGGCTTGGGTCATCGCCTCATGAGCCTGGTCGATCAGTTCGGGGTCGTCGGTCAGCTCTAACACGGCAAAATACTGTTCTCGCGCCACCTCAAACTGCTGTAACCCGTAACCATAGATGTAGCCGCACAGCAACCGAGCGGATGGATCTTCTGGATAATTTTCAACCAACTGATAGACTAATGCTGCCGCTTCTTCATAATTTCCTTGGTTGTAAGCGGCTTCTGTTTGTTGATACTCTTGCAGGAAGTCTGTACTTGCTTGCATTACCTATTCCCCTTTCCGTTTTTTTAGTTCTTTATGGCTTAATGTTTTAGCGTCTCAAATTTAGTCTTTTATTTAATTGAAGTCGGTTTGGCGGGAGCGAGAGTGCCTATGATTGGCTATTTTATTTTTTATTTTTTTGGGTAGTTTGATTACAGAAAGTTTAAGGGGTTGGACTGGGTGAAAGTTGAGAACGAGGTCAGTTTTGCGAGTCGAGATTGTCTTTTCAATCGGGTTGATCAGGCTGAACTGTTAATGTTTAAGCGGCTCCCCATCGGGCTGAACGCACAACAGCGATTTGATCAAGAAGTCGCAGGGGGTCTTTATTCTCACCCATCTGACATTCTCCTCTGATAAACGGCGCCATCGTATCTGGAACTTGATTGGGCATTTTCATCTGTTCGATATCGAGCCAAACAATATCACCGATTTTCTCGACTGCTAAACCCAAAATCGTATCGTGGTCTTCAATAGCAATCACCGGAATCTCCGTGCGATCGGTGTTAAGAGGGATTTGATCTCCGAGAAATTGACCGAGATCAGCCACCCATACCACTCGACCTCGAATATTGAGTGTTCCTAAGAGTAAGGGAGAAATATTCGGAATCGGAGTCATTCGATCCGGCGATTGGGAAAGCACTTCTTTGATCCCAATTGCCGATAATGCCAGTTCCATCCCTGAAGGCAGATAAAATCGCAAGTGAGGTTCTCCCTCTGGAGTCTCTAGTTCTTGAAACTCGGGGCTATCTGGACTTTGGCCTGTTAAAAAGTCAGGATTACCGACCATAGGATCAATACTCAACCTCGCAGTAATTGTTTGACGGTTCCGACCAATTCAGTCGGTTGAAAGGGTTTAGCAATATAAGCATCTGCTCCTTGTTTCATCCCCCAGTAACGGTCAAACTCTTCCCCCTTAGAAGAACACATAACAACTGCAATGTTCTGGGTTTTGAGGTCAGACTTTAAACGCCGACACAATTCATATCCATTCATGCGAGGCATAACAATGTCAAGAACCACCAAATCCGGACAATGTTTCTGCACTTGTTCTAAGGCTTCAACACCATCACTTGCTACCGTTACGTGTAAGCCACTGTCTTTGAGGAGATTTGAGATCATCTCCCGTTGTGTGACACTGTCTTCTACGACCATAACTGTACTCATACTGTCTGACTGAATTCCTGGGTTTAGGGTTAACGGGCGGTCATGGAGAAGCGGGAGAGAGTGTATCCGACGAACAATTGAGGTTAGCCCTCGCGCCGAGGAAGGCACTCCGGTTTCAGACCAAACGGTTAATTACGACTACGCTTGAAGAATACTCTAATATAGTATTGTTTGATTCAAGTATACCCAAAAACGTTTAAGTATTTTAAGCTCAAAAGGATCAAGACATCCAAGCTATTGCTCAAAGCTATCCTCAATTTCGTCGGCTAACAACCTTTCCGACGGGAGTCGATTCGGATCTCCAACACCGACATAAGTTTCGACCAATGTCAATAATTCACTTTCCCCAAAGGGTTTAGTCAGATAATCTGTCGCTCGCACCATTCGGGCTCGGAGTCGATCAATAAATCCATCAATCCCGGTTAACATTACGATGGGGGTTTGGCGAAAGGCAGTCGAGTTCCGCAGCATTGCACAGATTTCATAACCATTAAGTTCGGGCATAGCAATATCACATAAAATCAAATCCGGTTTGAGTTGAAAAACCAAACTGAGTGCTTTGAGGGGATGACTGATTGCTGTCGCTTCATAACCCTGTAGATCGAGAATAGATTCTACTGTTTTGCGGATCACAACATCATCATCAATACAGACAATTCGTGGAACTTTTTTAGAAAGATCAAACTGATTTTGAGCCGGAGATTCACTTTTTGAGGTCGGATGTAACACTTGCACCAGCCCCTGTTGTACAAAAGGATACATCGCTTTGGTCACAGTCACAATATCTCGGTTCAAATAGCGAGCAATTTGCCGAAAGGTTGTTTCTCCATTAGCCCAACGGTTCAGGGTGTCAAAAGCATTCGGACGTAATGTCTGCTGTAATTTCTCAGGGTCAGGAATGAGTGGACATTGATTGGGAGATTGAATATGAGGATGAAATGTTTTCCACTCTTGGACTTGCTTCATAATTTTCGCCAAGAGAGAACTAATCTCTAAGGTCGTTAACTGCGGAGCGAGGGGAGCACCCATTTCAAAACTAAACGAACCCTGGTGCAAACTCAGCAGATCAAACAAGGTTTCATAAACCATCCCATGAATAATACTGCGAGCTTGGGCGGGTGTAATTAGATTTTTCTCTAATAAAGCCCAGAGGTAGCCGTATTCAGGAGCATTCACCGAAGCAATAGAAGGAACTTCAATCTGATCGAGGGCGTTATCGGCTTGAAAACGACGGAGGTAGTCGCGCAAGCGGGACAAACTATCTTCGCTCTGACCTGCATAAATAATGCGACCATTAAAGCAAAAAACCAACCAGCACGGCCCTCCCAATTGAGGACGACGCTTACCCCCGGTTGTACTAGACGTGGGGCTATAAGCCTCTACCATAAGTTCTCCGGTTCGCTGACCTAGCTCAATCAGTTGCAGAATACTGCGGATATCAATCTCACTTAAAGAGCCTTGCATGCAGCAAGTGGCCTCCTGATCACCGTTGAATTCTATGTACATCCTCTCACACCAACCGCTTCGGAATTTGGTGTAAACTTTCCTTCTACTGAGATCGGTTCCGAAAGCCGTGACCCACTTCCGACTCTGCTGATGAGTAGCCGCAAGCTGATTCAATACAGGAAACTTCGTCTAATTCACTCGCGCTCTGACTCCCGTGATAATTTTTGATTGAACAGGAGAGAATTTTGAGGCGAGATCATCAATCTTTTCGGCAATTATTGCACTTTAGCTGAGATGCTCGCTGACTCACACTCATCCACTTTACACTGACATACCGCTCGTGAACGCAATTTGGTAAGATTTCAGAGTGTACATCCTGAGGAAATGTTCTGGTGGCTATTAGCGGTAGAGTAAAATTGAGCAGGAACACCGATCTATCGATCCACGATTGAGACTGAATAATTTCTGTCTGTCGATTCTACTTAAACACCTCACGAGGACGATCACCGTGCTGTATTTAGCGGAAGTACAAAAGCAGAGAAGCTTTGGCTTGGGGAGCAGTCGGGCTGAACTCAAATTGCTGGCGTGTCAGCGAGGAGAGAACAACTGGAGTGCTGTTACGGGTGATGAGGTGATTCCCGCAGAAGATGCCAATAACTTTAAAGACGGGGCTTTAGTCTTAGTAGACCTCAACAACAACAAACACGTTCAACGCATTCAAGACGCGGCTCGACAGTTGGTGAGTATTCTCCAAGATTTCTCTCGCTTACAAGACAAGTTCAAAACTCAACAAGAGGAAATTGAACAGTGGAAAGAGTCTCTGACTTATCAAAGTCAAGAACTTAATCGTCGTGAAATGGAAATGGAGGCGCAACGTGAACAACTCGAACAGCTAGAAGAAGAGTTTGAACGCCTCGATCAGCAACGCCAAGAAGTTGACTCTGCACGGGAAGAAAGCGAACGACTTCGCTCTGAATTAGAGCAGTCCCAAGCTGAAATTAACCAAACTCGTGAACAATTACAACACCAGATGCAGCAGCTTGAAGAACGACTTGCGGGTTTACAAGCGGCTCCCTCTCTCAGCGACGAACATTCTCAACAACTTCAGTCTTTATTGGCTCAACTCTCGACTCCGGTGACTCTTGATGCTTTGCAAAGCCAACTTCAACAATCAACGGAACGCCTAGAAGCAGGACACTCGACTTTACAACACCATTGGCAACAACTTCAAGAAAAACAAACTTCTGCCGAGCAGTTACAACACCAAGTTGACGAAACTCGTGACTCTCTCCAAACCCAATGGCAACAATGGTATAATTCTCAAGACGCTCTGACTCAAACTCAATCCCAACTTCATACTCAACAAGCTCAATTAACGGCGAAACTTGAGTTATCTCAAAGCTGGCAATCTCAAATTCAAAGTCGTCAAACTTTGTTAGAACAATTAGAAAAGTTAGCGGCTCAGTTTGATGATATCAATAGTGTGGGCGTGATTGTTAATGTTTCGGCTTTAGAAGCGATGCCGATTAATCAACTTCAGCAAGAGGTTGAAAAACTCCAACAAGAATGGGATCGTTGGTTTCGGATGGTTAAAGAACAAGAAGATGAGTTGAAATATAAGCGAGAAGAAATTGAAGAACTTCAACAAAAACTTACCCATTCTACGGATGGAGAACGCTCTCGCCTCGAAGGTGAATTGACGGATGAACATGATGCCTATGAGATGTTAAATCGGACGCTTGGGGGTCAACGTCGTACACTTAGAGAACGTGAAGCTAATTTAATTCGGCATCAGGCGGTATTATTAAAACGTCAAGGTGTACCTGCAAATGCTCAGACCGATGGCCCTGTTAATTTTGATCGGGTTTTATCGAGTTTGAATACTCAACACCAAGAACAACAGCAAAAATTACAAGACCTCGAAGCTGAAATTTCTCAAATTCAAACCACAATTCAACAAACCGAAGAAACAGTTAACCAACAAACCAACGAACAACAACAAAAACGTCAACAACTTGAAGCTGAAGAACACAGTTGGCGCGAACAACATCAAGCTGTTTCTCAACTCTGGGGAGGTGTAAATTCATATCAGCAAATGTTGCAACCCATTCAAGATCATTGGAATGAACTCAAACAACAAATTGAAACGACAACTACAGAATTCAATCAACTTCATCAAACCCGTCAAGAACAATCTCAACAAATTGAACAGTTACAACAAATTGTTTCTAATTTAATGTCTGCTTAAATTTGACAATCATAAAAGTATGGAAAAAGAGTTTGAAATTCATCAAAAAGTGCGAATTATCGGCATTCCGGACTACATTAAAACAGCGGAACCGATGCCCATGTTGCGCCCTCCTAACGTGGTTAAACTCGGAGAAGAAGGAACTATTCTTGATCGGCGTCCGGGCGGGTATTGGGGTGTTCGTTTTGAAAAAGGAGCCTTTTTACTCGAGAGTCAGTACCTAGAAGCCATTGACTTACCTGAATCTAATCCGTCTCCAGAATCGTGATCTGATTGTCAATTGGGGTTGATCGGGAGAAAGAAAAAAGTTTTCACTTCTGAGTTCTGTTGCCTGATTGTTTAAGGTTAATAGAAAATCAATGCACATTCGCTTAATATTTTTACTCACAATAATTGATTCCCAATCGTACAATAAGAATTAGGTGAAAAATCAACATCTACTGGAAAAATAAAGGAAACGCTCTTTAATGCAAACACTCAATAAACCCCTACAACAACAAGAGATAGACAAGCCATTAACCATTGCAGGAAAAAGCTTTAACTCTCGCCTGATGACTGGAACAGGTAAATATCGTACCCTAGAACAAATGCAGCAAAGCATCCTCGCCAGTGGATGTGAAATTGTCACAGTTGCAGTCCGACGGGTTCAAACCCAAGCCCCCGGACATGAAGGACTTGCAGAAGCCATTGACTGGACAAAAATTTGGATGCTTCCCAACACCGCAGGCTGTCAAAATGCAGAAGACGCCATTCGGGTAGCCCGTTTAGGACGGGAGATGGCAAAATTATTAGGACAGGAAGACAACAATTTTGTCAAGTTAGAAGTTATCCCAGATCCCAAATATCTGTTACCTGATCCTTTTGGTACCTTAGAAGCCGCAGAACAGTTGGTAAAAGAAGGGTTTGCAGTGCTTCCCTATATTAACGCTGATCCGTTGGTTGCCAAACGTTTAGAAGAAATTGGCTGTGCGACAGTCATGCCTTTGGGTTCGCCAATTGGTTCGGGACAGGGAATTAAAAACGCTGCCAATATCGAGATTATCATCGATAATGCCAAAGTTCCCGTTGTGGTGGATGCGGGAATTGGAACCCCAAGTGAAGCCGCGACAGCGATGGAAATGGGCGCCTCGGCGTTATTAATTAATTCAGCGATCGCTTTAGCCGGACAGCCTGCGATCATGGCACAAGCGATGGGAATGGCGACTCAGGCGGGTCGTTTAGCGTATCTATCGGGACGGATTCCCATTAAAAATTATGCCACAGCTTCTTCTCCGGTGACGGGAACGATTAGTTCTTAAGTCTTGTGATCTAAAGTTCTCAGAGGTTCCCTACCCAGGGGAACCCACAAGTATACCTAAAGTTATTTAACTATGGGCAAATTTTTGTTACTCTAGACTAAATCAAATGAAACGAGGACATTAATTTATGCCTTATACAACCGAAGAAGGTGGACGCCTAAACAACTTTGCTGTTGAACCCAAAGTTTATACTGCTGAACCTCCGAACAAAAATCAAGTCCGCAATTATATCATTTTAGGATCTTTAGGTATTGCTTTAATTGTTGGTTTAATTGTTGTCGCGGTTGGAGTTTCTGGTTAACAAAAGAGAAGATTTTTTAGCATCGTTCTTTAAATTAAATTAGGCGTTCTTAACTCATCCAGGTGTTTGAAAGTTCAGATACCTGGTTTGTTTTTTTATCAATAGAAGAACCTCTCCCTAACCCTCTCCTAGAAGGCGAGGGAATAATATTAATTAATGGCGAGGGGGGTCAAGAAGAACCTCTCCCTAACCCTCTCCTACCTCACCGCAACGCCCTCTCCTACGAGGAGAGGGAAATTGTGTCCCTCGCGGGACTATTAATTAGTCGAGAGGGAAAAGGTGTCCCGTCGGGGACTATTTATTAATCGCGAGGGGAGTTAACTTTCTTCGGTCCTTTTAGGGGGCCCCCAGGGCTGTTTCATTCTCAGTTAAAAATTGCCGGGGTTGATGGTGAGTCCACCCCCGTGCGCGGGAACAAGCGCGTTGAGGGGAGTGGCTATCCCGTTGGGGGTGAAAGGGTTCCGGGGGTGGTGGGGAGAGGATTTTTTTGAGATGAAAAATAGCTTTTTATAGCACTACGCGAATACGTGTTTGACATTTCTAAATCCTAAAACCCCTTCCCAGTCTACTGTTCCCAGATCCCAGGATTTATAAATGTCCTAACCTGAATGCGTAGTGCTATAGCATTTGATTAGCGATCTTCGAGCATCTTCTCAACAGTCATCTCAATATCGCTGGCAATTTTTTTTAGCAAGGTTGGTGAAATATCTTGTCCTTTGTGAAAAGGTACGGTTGTTCCTCGACCATCCTCATGGCGGAATTGCTTATGTGAACCTTTCTGGCGAACTTCAACAAATCCCAAATTTTTCAATATGCGAACAACTTCTTGAGGTTTCAGAATTGGAATATTGCTCATGCTGAATGAATGATAATTTGTTGTGTGCCGACAAACTGAGTCTCAAAGGTAACATCTTCTTCGAGTAGCATCTCAATCACTTCTGTTAAATTATCTTGAAGTTCATCAAGGGTTTTTCCTTGAGAATGGGCGCCTGGAAAACCGGGAACATAACCGACATAAAGTTGGGTGTCAGGGTCTTTTTCTACAATTGCTGTAAATGTTTTCATTGGGTTAACGTCAATTTAGATATTTATTTAAAGCCAAAGCCGTACTAACTGCAATTATAATTAGTCTCGGCTGAACCTGGGACTGTTGATAAATGGCGAGGGGAGTTCAATTTTCTTCCCTCCTTTTAGGGCAGGGCCGTGCGCGTTAAGGCCCTAAAACTTGATTTGTGGGGGGGTGGGGAGGTAGGGAGGTAGGGAGGTAGGGACGATTTTTATTAATAAAAAGCTATTTTTCCGAGGAAAAAACTCCTCTCCCCACCCCCCCATCACCCTTTCACCCCCAACGGGATAGCCACTCCCCTCAACGCGCTTGTTCCCGCGCACGGGGGTGGACTCACCATCAACCCCGGCAATTTTTAACTGAGAATGAAACAGCCCTGCCTTTTAGGGGGGACTGAGGGGGGTCAAAACTTAGAAAAACCTCTCCCTAACCCTCTCCTACGAGGCGAGGGTAGTTCAATTTTCCTCCCTCCTTTCAGGGGGGACTGAGGGGGGTTAACTTTCTTCGGTCCTTTCAGGGGGGACTGAGGGGGGTCAAAACTGCATAACTCAACACCCCTCAGACATAAGTGATAATGAACTTGGCGTGAGTATCTACCCAATGAAGCAAACTACCCTCAACCCCTTCCTCTGGCTAACGGTTTTCCTTGGATGTTCTGGACTGTTAACGGGAACACCTCAACCCGTTAGCGGACAGACTAATTCTGCTGTGTTGTTGGTTCAACGAACTTCTCAACAACCAGAAATAGCACCCTCCAACCTTCCTGAACTCAGAGAAGCAGGACAACTACTCAAAAAAGCAGGACAGGAACTTCAAGCCAAAAAGTTTGCAGAAGCTGCGACTTTACTCGAACAAGCTCTCTCTATTTATGAGAAAATATTCGGTTCGCAACACCCCATGACTCAATCCATAGAACAGTTACTCAAAGGAGCTAGATTAGCACAGGCGGGTAAATCTCAAGAAGCCGCAGCAGCATTTAAGCAAGCTCAATCTCTCACACAGGAATTTTCAGCACAAAACAATAGTCAAAGTTCAACACCATCGACCCCTCAATCTCCTGAACTCGAAGAAGCCAACCGACTCAACCAACAAGTTATTCAACTTTATCAACAAGGCAAATATAACGAAGCCATACCAATAGCTGAACGGGTTCTGGAAATTCGGGAGAGACTGTTAGGAGAAAATCACCTTGAGGTTGCAACGAGTATAGCGTGGCTAGCAGAACTCTACCGAAACCAAGGACGCTACGATGAAGCCGAACCCCTCTTGCAACGTTCCTTGGCTATCCGAGAGAAAGCCTTGGGAGAAAACCATCCCCATGTCGCCACCAGCCTCAACAGCTTGGCATTACTCTACCATTCCCAAGGAGACACAACTCAAGCCATTAACTTTCTGAGTCGAGGACTAGAAGTTGAAGAACAAAACCTCAACGTTCTCCTCGCAACGGGTTCGGAACGTCAGAAACAAGACTCAATGAAAACGGTTTTAGGGACAACTTACGGAGCAGTTTCTCTGCATATTAAAGATGTACCGAACAACTCAGATGCCGCTCGTTTGGCTTTAACAACTATTCTCCGTCGCAAAGGTCGGATTTTGGATGTAATCACAAATGACTTACAACTATTAAGAGAAAATATTACTCCCGAAAATCAACAGCTTTTAGATGAATTAGCCGCAGTGAGAACTCAACTGGCGACTTTGATTTATAATAAGCCCGAAAATATCCCCGATGAACAATACCGTCAACAGGTTGCAAATTTAAGACAAAAATCGGAGCAACTCGAAGCGGAACTTTCTCGCCGCAGTGCCGAATTTAGAACCCTTTCAGAACCCATTACCATTGAAGCGGTACAACAGTTGATTCCCGAAGATGCAGCGTTAATTGAATTTATTTTATATAAACCTGCTGATATTAAAGCAAGACAATGGGGAAAAGATCATTATGCGGCTTATATTCTTAAATCTTCCGGCGAACCGCAATGGGTTGATTTAGGGGAAGTTGAACCCATTCACAAAGCGGCTTTCTTTCGCTTCAATTTAGCCCTGAAAGATAAAAAAGATGCTTTTATCGGAAATACAGATGACATTAAACAAACCGGACGCCAACTTGATGAACTTCTCATGCAACCCATTCGGGAAAAGTTGGGGAATATTAATCATATTATCATCTCACCAGATGCTCAGTTAAATTTGATTCCCTTTGCGGCGTTGGTTGATGAAAATAATCGCTATTTGTTAGAAACTTATCAAATTACTTATCTCACAACCGGACGGGATTTAATTCGTTTACAACTCGAATATTCTCACAAACAAGCGCCTGTTATTGTTGCTAACCCGGACTATGATCAACCTGGTGAACCGACAACGGTTGCTGTTTCAAATACTCGCGGAATTAATCAACTTTCGAGAGGGGTTGACATGAGTTTTAGGGCGTTACCGGGAACCGCAGAAGAAGCAAAGGTTATTGCACCTTTATTGTCTGATGTGACGTTATTGACCCAATCTCAAGCAACAGAAAATGCGGTTAAACAGTTGCAATCCCCGAATATTTTACATATCGCAACTCATGGCTTTTTCTTAAAAAATCTTCCCCGAGTTGAACCGGATAATTCTTTTGGTTTAATCTCGGAAAACACTCAACAAAATACCCCAATTCAAGAAAATCCTTTGCTGCGTTCCGGTTTGGCGTTGGCGGGTTTTAATCCCCGTGAAAGCGGTTTGGATGATGGGGTGTTAACGGCGTTGGAAGTGGCAAATTTAAAGCTGCGAGGCACAAAATTAGTGGTGTTATCCGCTTGTGAAACGGGGTTGGGAGAAATAGAAAATGGTGAGGGGGTTTATGGGTTGAGGCGGGCGTTTGCGTTAGCGGGGGCGGAAAGTTTATTGATGAGTTTATGGACAGTTAGTGATGAAGGAACGAAGGAATTGATGATTAAATATTATCAACGGTTGTTGCAAAATCAAGGGCGTTCAGAGGCGTGGCGTCAAACCCAGTTAGAGATGTTAAATTCTCAACAATATCAACATCCTTATTTTTGGGCGGCGTTTGTTCCCGTTGGAGATTGGACGCCGATGGAAAATTGAAATATTATTTAATTTGTCAACTACTTCCCTCTCTTCTTTTAGATGAAATTTAAAAAATAATACTACCTCCCCACCTCCCCATCTCCCTAACTCCCCACCTCCCCATCTCCCCATCTTCCGACCTCCCGATCTCCCCATCAATCAACTGTTATCCGGATATCTCGAAAGAAAGGTATTTTTCCTGCGGATGTCAATTCGGTGTCATAATTGACTCATCCTGACCGAGAAAATTTGGCTAGGAAATAAAGAGTATGAATGTTCTCTTATTCTTGATTAGCACATGATTGGTGTGTAAACAAGATACAGGATTTGTTTGAATGGCTTATCAAAACTGATGTGATTTCACTTTATTATTTTAATGTCGCATGACTGCGCTCACAATTGCGTCTTCTAACGGGTCAGGAGTGAATCAGCAAGTTTTTCTGCGTTTGAAACGAGCATTGCTATTAAATCTACGACGTCAAATTTTAATTGCCGTCTGTGATGATTTGCAGTTGCGTCAAACGATGATAACTCGCTTACAAGCAGAGTTTTCTAAACGACAAACCCCTAAAAAGGGTTCAACTTCCACTCCAAAAAAGAACAAGGTTCGTTCATCCTCTTTTACAAACTGGGTAACTTTAACGGTAGATTTAGAGGAACCGAATCTAATCACTCAAATTGAGCAGTGGTTCGCAGAAAATGGTTCTGAACAGTCTAGCGTGTCGGGTTCTAGTGTTGGTTTTCAGGTTTTAGGCGTTGAACAATTAACACGACAACCTGCTGCGATTCAATGGTCTTTTTTGCATCATCTCCGTAGCCTAGAAAGCCATCTTCCTGAGTTAGAGTTTAGCTTATTATTGTGGATTCCTTCGCCTTGGTTGCGTTGTATTGAACAGTCAGCCCCAGAATTTTGGCGTTGGCGAACTGGGGTGTTTGAGTTTGCTGGAGAACCGACTCCGGTAACTGCAATGACTCAAGAGACGCAAGATTTAGGCAAAAATTCAGTTTCTCCACAAATTAAGCTTTTATCTGGGCGTCAGCCCGAAGAAACCGGATTTGTCGATATCGATGAGAGTTCTCAAACTCAAGATCAAGAAGATAGCAAATCCTCTGAAAATGTTGCCTCAGCAGATGTTAAATTGCCTTCAGTGGCTCCGCAAAACTCTAAACAGGAGATCACACATCCACCCAAAACAAAGCGACCTAAAACCGCAAAGAAGCCGCTAGATTTGACTCAAACTCTACACAAAGTCAAGCAAATTCAGCAAACGACAACTTCTGCTAAACAACTCACGCGGGCTTACCGGATTTTAATCGCACGGGTTCGTCAACAGATGCAAGTGGGATTAACCTGTATCGAACAGATGCAGCTTGTGATCGAAGTTTATGAAACGGGATGGCAACAGTTAGAAGATACGACTCATCCGTTTTTAAACACTTCAGAAATTGTTGATTGGCTCAATGATCTCGGAACGCTGTATTGGATGCGTTTCCATCAGGAAAAGTTAACCTCTGCGATCGCCGAAGCACTCTCCCATCTAGAACAGAGTATCATTTTCTATCAAAAAGCGTTAATGTACGCCAATCCGGAGAAACAAGCATCAACCATTGCTAGACTGCAAAAAAATTTAGGTGCTGCTTACGCTGATTTAGCTAGAATTCGAGAGCCAGTTGAGAATTTACAACAGTCTGTTAATGCTTATTGTGAGGCTATTTATTATTTTCAAGTTGTCATTTCCAAAGAGTCTGAGTTAGAGTGGCAAAATCAGACAATAGCTCAACAGAGAGCTTTGAGTTATGCTGCTACTCAGAATAATTTGGGTACAGTCTACTGGAATTTGGCTCAACATACTCAGCCAAGTCAACATCTAAAAGCGGCAATTTCCGCTTATACTCAAGCAGGGCGTTATTACTCTCCCAACAAGTATCCGCGAGAGTTGGCGATGATTCAGGCTAATATCGGTACAGCCTACTGGAATTTAGCCCAGCACGAACCCGAAGATCAGTGGTTGCATGATGCGATTGAAGCCTATGAAAGTTCGTTGAACTATCGCACCCCAAATACTGATGTGGCTGCTTGTGCTGCAACTCGCAATAACCTGGGAATTGCATATTGGCATTTAGCTTCTCGACATCAAGACTCAGAAGTTCGTGCTAGATTTCTACAAAAGGCGATTACATCTTATGAAGTGGCGTTAACTTTGGTAGAACAGTTGAGTCCCACTCAGCTTAATTTCGACCCCTTAGCCACTCACAATAACTTGGGACTTGCTCACTATCAACTCGGGAAAGATCAGTATCTGGCTTTGGGTCAAACCGAGCGAGTCACTCATCTAGAAACAGCTTTACGGCATCATTTGCAAGCCGGGTGTCAGCAACCTCTGCCAGTCGCCTCTGCCAAAGCCGTCAAGCCCGGACGTGAGAAAATTGCTCTAGGTCATGTCATCCGAACCATTCGGGCGATTTACAATGAATCCGGTTTACCGGGACAAAATCGAGCGCTTTCTCAGGTTCCCGCGAGTTTACTCTCAGAAATATTACGCTCTCTGTAACACAATGCAACTAAATCGATAAATCTCTAGGTGTAAACCCGAGTTTTACATTAACATTGAGATGATTGATTTACTCTTGCTCTATCTTCAGCTCAACCGAAGTGGTTATGGCTTCTGCAAAGATTCTTGTGGTTGATGACGACCCAGCAATCCGAAATTTAATTGCTCGCTATCTAAGTCAACAAGACTACGAAGTTGAATCGGCAAAAGATGGTGAGACGGCGCTGGAATGTTTTGATCAATTTAGTCCGGATTTGGTGGTATTGGATGTTAATCTTCCTGATACAACAGGTTTTATTCTGTGTCAGGAAATGCAAAGTCGTACCAGTGTGTTTATTTTATTGCTAACCAGCTTGACGGGTGAAGCCGATAAGATTAAAGGCTTTGATAAGGGCGCTGATGATTATATTACTAAGCCTTTTGGTTTAGCCGAACTCGGTGCGCGTGTACGGGCGATTTTGAAGCGTCAACGTAGTGTCGCCGACAGCGAACCTCGTAGTTTAGTTTATGGCGATTTGCTAATTGATCCGTCTCGTCGTGAAGTCTACATTGAAGATAAGTTAATCCCGTTAAGTGCCTTAGAGTTTGATTTGCTGTATTGTTTGGCCAGTAAACCGGGTCGAGCGTGGCGACGGTCTGAACTCTTACAAGAGGTTTGGGACTATGATTACGAAGGAGAACAGCGAGTCGTTGATGTTCATATCGGCCAGATTCGCAAAAAGGTGGAACCCGATGTGAATAAACCTGTACTCATCAAAACCATTCGCGGCGTGGGTTATATGTTTGATCGGCGAGACAAAGAAAGATAGGTATTGAGGGGATTTCACCCTCTCTCAACCCTATCTCTATTGATCCAAAAAACTGAGAATTTCGTTAGCTTGTCCTATAGAACGACGCACACAATCTCCTAACGCTACACCGTCGATATAGTTGCTACACAGATATAACCCTGGCATTGCCTCTAGACCTTCATTAACCTGTTGTAACCGTTGTTGGTGTCCGAGATTGTATTGAGGGATAGCACGTTTCCACAGATGCACGGCTAGCACTTTGGGAGAGATATCTTCTTTGAGTAAAATGCGACGCAAATCTTGATGAACCGCCTCAACAATTTGATCATCTTCTAACTCTCCAATTTCTGGATCAGTCGCTCCGCCAATATAACTGGTGAGAACTTGCCAGCCTTGGGGGGCGCGACCGGGAAATAAACTTGAGGTCCAAATCGTGCCTAACGTCCGAATTCCTTGTCCTCGGGGAACTAAATTCCCAAATCCGGTTAATTTCTGCTTGAAAGCTGAAACGGGATAGGCTAAAACGACGCAAGCCACCGGAGGATAAGGAATTTCGGTTAACGTTTGACTGACTTGGAGTTGCAACGGTTTCAGAATTTCTGCTGTGACATAAGCCGGAGTTGTCAACACTACCGTTCGAGTTTCGACCTGTTGAACGCCATCTGGGGTCGAAAATTCAGCCCGATAAGTTTGGTTTTCAGTCCGTTCAAGACGAGTGAGTTGCCAGTTTAATTTGAGTTGATCGCCTAACTGCTGCGCGATCGCATTGGGTAAGGCTCCAATTCCCTGACGAAAAGACCCCAACTCTCCCCGTTTAGTTTGGGGAATAGACGGATCGGCAGGCGATCGCGAAGATTTGTTCTGACCACGTGATAAAACCGCTCCGGCAACTAACCCACCGCCACTGTAAGCCATACGTGCGACTCGGGCAAAAGCCGAGCTAATTTCGAGTTGCTGTGGATCGCCTGCATAGACCCCGGAAACAAAGGGTTCAACCAGTCGTTTGAGAACTTCTGAACCCAAATGACGCTCAAAAAACTGCGAGATCGTTTCTTCCCCATTTTGTTGACTTAACGCTTGTCCCATCGCCGGCCGTACAAATCCTAATGCCCCCGTTAATGCTCGGAGTTTACCTCCAGGACTTAAGAGTTTTGTACTCAACAAAGCCGGAGGACTCATCGGCACTGGCATAAGTTGACTATTCCAGTAAACATACCGAGGTAACTTGCGATCGGCAAAGACGAACTCAGACTTGAGGCCAACTTCTACGGCTAACTTCAGTAACTCAGGGGTCGGAGAGAAACTATTGGGGCCTTCTTCCCAGAGAAACTCTCCTTGAGATACTGTGGTTATGTTTCCTCCTACCCGTCCTTGATGCTCGCTCACCAGAATGTTGAGAGACAATTGAGGGTTTGGGTTCCGAAGGAGAGAATGAGCTAAACTCAGGCCGCTAATGCCAGCACCGACGATCAAACTATCGAGTACGTGAGTCATAAAACATTGAAATTTGCAATCAGGGCATGGGGCGTAAGGATAGATGTATATTACATCTCGCCAATCACCATTGTCTTACAGGGGGGGATCTCCCTCAAGATTGAAATAAAGTTTCTAGGTAGATACGGGCGGCTTGACGATGGTTTTGGGAGGCTTCTGGGGTTTGATCACTACCATTTTGTAACAAAAATAGTGACAAAGCCGCAGCAAACACCCGATCTTGATCCCAGTCAGGATGACTATCGAGATAGCCCTGGAGGGATTCGTGCAAGATTTCAGGAATTTCCGCCAGGATACTTACACTGGTGTTCATATCGCTACTCTTAAGGTGATATACACAATACCTATTTTTTGAGATTTTGGGGTGGGACTGCCCTACAGCCTTTCCTCTAAAATCTAGAAATCGGTAGTCGATATTGTGTGCTAGGAGGGGGTAGGGTTGTCAATGTTGAGAACTGTTACAACCTCGGGACTTCTCCCATATTGGTTACGGAATAATCAGGCTTTTAGTCTAGTTTGTGTTACAAAACTTTAAATCAAAACCAAAATCTGAGTGGCTTTGTGTCGGCGATCGCAAAATCCCCAATCGGGCAGTCAGATCCCTTAATATCGTGATTGCTTGTGGAAAAGTGTATCTCATCTGTGGAAAACACCGTCTCAGTTTGTGGAACATCTGTGGAATCTATGGGGAAAATTCTACTAAAAGATAAGAATTTTGAAGTTTCACCTCGACAAAAATTAATTTGAACTTTGGGGAACTTTTGAGAAAGCGATTCAGTCGCACAGAGCAGTACGGGAAACAAAGATTTCGGGATTCACGCATTCTAGGTGATCGACCAGGGGTAACTGATGACAAACAAGCGTTGATCTCAACCCCATCAAGGCCCCTAAGTAGGGGAGAGTTGCTCAGAAGTTTTTCAGAAGGTTTAGCGTGAAAAAAAGGATGAAATATTCCTCAGATTTTCTAGGAATGTTACAAACTACACACTTTACTCCCGACTAATCGATCCAAAACCCTAAATTTTTAGGTGAGATCTTGTGAAACCGAGCAACTCCATTTAAGCTGAAAATCAGATCTCGTCACGATGGGTAAAACCGAAGGCGAGTCTGTCTGTAAAATCAGAAATCAAATGATCTGCCTTGAGAGCCTGGGTAGTTGCCGGGTCAAGTCTTCGGGCTTGTAGCAGGGAGTAGCCAGGAAACTGAGCCAAACCTGTGGACGCTAAGTCAAGTCAATAGGAACATTGTTGCTAGAGGCCTTAGCGGTTGAAACCGGAAGCCGATCACCCAATCTTTGATTGGGTCTAGGCAGTTCATGGTTTAACGCAAATAACAATCAATTCCAACGAATCGGTTGACAATGAAAAGACCAAGTTTCAAACGGTTCCGTCCGGGATTAGTTCTAGGCGCAATCGCGAGTGTGGTGATGAGTGGCCCGAGTGCCATAGCTGCGGATCGAGTCGTTTTAACCTACGGCCCGTTCCAAGCCCCAATTCGAGTTCGAGATCTCGAAGAATTTGCGGAGACGGGCGAAAAAACCAAAACGATCGGCCAAATTGTCGGTCGTTCCGGGATCGATGAAGACACGCTACGGGGTCTTATGACTCTCGAAGTGGGCTTCGATCTGGTTCCTTTTTCCTGTTTGATCTGTAGTCCGACTGGCATGGAGATTGTCGAAGATATTGCTTTGACTTTGCGAACCCATCGCCGTGTAGAAAACTCCCACGCCATACACGCGGCACTTATTAATGCCGTTAGTGATGATGGCAAAATCTCTTTTCTGGACTTCATCAAGAAGTATCCTGTTCCTGGATTATACGTTGATGTCGGCAATATTCCAGAGACAGTTGAAAAAATTCAGGGTTTAGCAACTGATTTAGAATCATTGCTGAGGACAGCATCTCGTTATAGCAAAGCGGGATGTTCATTGCAAGAGATCAGTCTACCGGGGCCTGCACCGTTGCAAGCTCCACGTCCTCCTGCACCTCCGGTTCCCCCACCCGCACCGCGTCCGATTGCTCCTCCACCTCCAGTTCGAGGATTATGGTAATCAGATTCATTCTGAGGGGCTAATTCTCATTCACAAGAATGCCATCGCTGTTGACGGGCGGTGGCATTTACAGTCATGAATTATCAATGATCAATCTTCTACTGCGATCGCGGCCAGGGAATAGCAGATTGTCCGGCTAATTTTTGGGCGACGACTTGCGCTCCATAACGGTTTAAATGACTCGGATCAACAAAGTATTCATACCGGGTTAAAGCAGCTTCAGATAGGTCAATAAAAATAAATCCATACTCTTGAGCAAGTCGCTGCATATTGTTTTGAAATTCCTGTTCAGCCCACCAGCGATATGAATCTAAATAGTCATCGGTAAGCGGTAAATTAACAAAAACCAGTGGAATATTTTGAGTCTTTACAAATGCGATCACTGAACTCAATGCCCTCGCCTGTTCTCCTGCTAAATTGAAGGCACGATAATCTCCATCATAGCGACCTGAAACATAGGGACGTTGCTGATAGTAAGTATAGGGATTATAACGATTGGGAGCGGACAAAAAACCATTGGCATCTATTGTGGTATTCAGTGAGATTAATGTAGCAGAAGTCTGTTTTGAGGGACGATCAAGAAGATTCGTAATCTCTGAGGATGTTGACGGATTAAATTGAACCGGAGAAAACGATTCTAAATTAGCATTTAAAAATGCAAAATTTTCGTCAACAATCGGTTGATCAAGATCAGCTTGAGGGAGAACCCACTTCGGTTTAGCACTGCAAGATTGCGGCAATTGATAACAAGTTTGTGTGTCATCTGATTGAGTTGAAGTCAATTGAGGACGAACACCTGAAGCCAAACGTTGGTGTCCTTCTGAGGCGATAATGGATTGATAGGTGCGGTCAATTCGACCACTATTTAATGCTCTAACTCCATCCGCCCAAACAATCATTTTGGGGAGTTGACTCGGTGTTAATAAATCTGTTAAAATATAGTCTATAACTTGAGCGGTTGCGCCATTTACTCCAAAGTTAAAAATTTTCAAGCCTTGATACCCTTTGGCGGCTAAAGCTTGTTTCATTTCTCTCGGATCAATCCCTTGTAAAGCCCGAGAACTCCCAACAATTAAAATATCAGGTTTCCCAACAGTGCTGAGATAAGACAGATAAAGTTGGAGTTGTTGATCAAGAAGTTCGCTATCAAAACTCGGAAACTGACTCGTCATTTGAGTTTTTGCGGCTTGTTGTTGCGAATAGGTTAAATTTCGCATATATTCAATCACTTTTTTCTCCGCAAAAGCCCGTTTAGGACTATTGGGAGGAACCGCCTGCATCCACGCCACCGCTTGTACCCAGTTACGGGCGACTTCATCCCATTGTTGCTTTGTTTTTGCGGTTTGGGCTAAATTCGAGCCTCTGAGTGCAAATCTAACGGACTCATCAAACGGACTTTGTTGTGTACAAGCGTTTGATTTAGCGATCGTTTCAGTTTGGGAATTTTCAGCAGAATTTGAAGGATTTTGAGGATTGACAATAGCTAAATTTTGAGTATTTTCTTCTGCA
>JGI12048J13642_10500894_pt1 | contig 29240 bp, 20 predicted proteins | sample ElkSlonscriptome_16_FD_13642 | JGI IMG/M metagenome (IMG submission 13642)
GTCCTTCAGTACCCAAAATCTGGATCACCTGGGCATTGTGGCCGGAATCTGCCAGGAAATCGACTTGATCGGTCAGATTGATGCCCGCGTGCCGGATACTGGGCGCACTGTCAGCGTCGGTCAAGCCGTACAGGCGATGGTATTGAATGGCTTGGGCTTCGTGGGACGTGCGCTGTACCTCACGCCGGAGTTCTTTAGCACCAAGCCGGTTGATCTGCTAATCGGGGAAGGGATCGAAGCAGATGATCTGAACAGCGACAGCCTGGGCAAAGCACTGGATCACCTGTATGAGACGGGGATCACGGAGGTTTTTATCGCGGTGAGTAGTCATGCGCTGCGCGTTTACGGGATTTCGGTCGACTTTCTGCATGCCGATACCACCGCCTTTAGCCTGCAAGGAGAGTACAAAACCGACGATCAAGAGGATCAAGCCGAGGAGTCCGAGCCGCAGCCAATTACCATCACCTACGGTCATTCGAAAGACCATCGTCCGGACCTCAAGCAGGCTGTCCTGGGGTTAATCAGTGCGGGTCAGAGCCGTGTGCCGCTTTATCTGGAGGCGTTGTCAGGCAACAGCTCGGATAAGACCACGCTGCCGCAGATGGTGCAGAGCTACAAGGATCAGTTGAGCGAGGACGAGGATATGCCGCCGGTGGTGGCCGATGCAGCCTTCTACAGCGCATCGAATATCACGCCTGCGGACGAGATGGAATGGGTGAGCCGAGTACCTGCCACCCTCAACGAAGCCAAAGCCGCTCTGGCCGAAACCGAGCCACAGGCTATGACCGCCTCATCACGTGAAGGCTATCGCTGGCAAGAGATGACCAGCAAGTACGGCGGTGTTGAGCAGCGGTGGTTGGTGGTGTTGTACGAGCCGCATCGCCAGCGCGATCTGAAGCGACTTGATAAGCAAATCGACCAGGAGCAGCGCAAGCTGGAAAAGCAGCTCAAGAAGTTACACAAGCGGACTTTCAACTGCGAGGCTGACGCGCAGCAGGCGTTGAAGGACTTCGATACCCAATGGACATTTCACACTGTCAACGGGACGGTTCAGTCGCGTCAGCGCTATGCACGGCCCGGACGTCCGACGCCTGACAGTGAAACGATCACGGCATGGGTCGTTGAGGCGACCATCGCGCAGGATGAGGCCGCGATTGAGCAGCATCGCAAGCCCCTGGGCAAGCACATCATCGCCACCAACATCACTGATGCCCAGCGGCTTCCACCCGAAGGACTCCTCTCGCTCTATAAAGCCCAGAACACCAGCGTTGAACGCGGCTTCCGCTTCCTCAAGGACCCTATGTTCTTCGCTCACAGCCTCTTTCTCAAGAAGCCGTCGCGCATCATGGCACTGCTGATGGTCATGGGGCTCAGCCTACTCATCTATGCGCTGGCCGAACACCATCTGCGTGAGCAGTTGTCTGCTGAGGAACAGACCATTCCCGACCAGAAGGGGAAGCCGACCCAGCGGCCAACGATACGGCGCGTCTTCCAGATGTTTGAGGGCATTCACCTGCTCACCATCGCCGTAGGCAACAAACGAAAACGGATGGTCACCAACGTCTCCGACCTACATCAACAGATTGCGACCCTACTCGGGCAGCGGATACTTAAATTCTACGTTTTCGAAGATGGGACCCTCTGAATGTCGGATATTGATCATATACATGGATAAATGATGTCGGATAAACGCACAAACAACAAATTTGAGCAACTCCGTAAACTTGCAGAAGACTTCCTTCGCGAGCGTGAACAGTCTAGTGATAAGTCAAGCTTTCCTGAAAATTTTGCTGAACTTATCCATGAACTGGAAGTTCATCAGATTGAACTAGAAATGCAGCATACTGAGTTGGGAAATGCCTATAGGGCATTGGAAAAATCGCGTAATCAATACAATGACCTATTTGATTTTGCTCCAGTCGGTTATATGGTGACGGATAGAGAGGGTGTTATTCATCAGGCTAATTTAACTATAGCTGTGATGATTGGCATTGACCGAGGTGAATTAATTGGGCGAAAATTCTCGTCTTTTTTGGTTGATGACTCGAAAGAGGTTTATTATATTCATCGACGTATGGTCTTTCGCAAAGAAGAGCAGCAAAGTTGTGATATCAGGGTGAACGATAAAGAAAATTCTCATCGTTTTGTACGCCTTAACAGCGAAATTGTCCCCGAACAGCCGGATACATGCCGTACATCTATTACTGACATTAGTCACATTAAACAAGCTGAATTGGTTTTGCAGCGTGCGCTCCAACGTGAGAAAGAACTGAACGAACTCAAAACCCGGTTGATTAGCGTTATATCACACGAAATGCGCACACCGCTCAGTGCGATTATGTCCTCTATCGATATTATGGATCGCTATGGCGATAAGCTTACTGAAGCAAAGCGTGACCAGCATTATGAACGGGTCCGTGCCTATGTCTGGTTCCTGACAGACATTATTCAAGATGTCGTCACCGCTCATCACGTTAGCGATGACTCACCTATTATGAGATTGGAAACTTTTGATGTTGTCCCAGTTGTTGAGCAACTCACAGCGAACATCGCTGATCTGGTGGATGAAGACAAAGATCGCGTTGAACTTCAGATTCGGCCCGGTGAGTGCCCCCAAATGGTCACATGGGATCGCCACCTAATACGTCGTATTATCGTTAACTTGTTGCAGAATGCACTTAAATACTCAGATAGCCAGGTGACTTGTACTATGATATGCGACGAACAAGAGATCACAATACGGATCACAGATGAGGGCAAAGGCATTCCAGAGGAAGATCACCCCTATATCTTCGATATGTTCTACCGAGGAAGTAACACAATCTCAATCCGTGGGACTGGTATAGGGTTGGCTATAGTGAAAGAAGCAGTGGAAGCACATGATGGGACGATCACGTTTAAGACCAGTCGGTATGGAACCAAGTTTACCGTCAAACTACCTCGACATACACAGCGTAACGATTAATCGTCAGTTTCATCTTGCTGAATTTCTATTGCAATAACCATGCCTGCTAACACGGTGCCATCATCGCGCATCACTGGGGCGGTTATATTCCGGTACAACCTGCCATTGAACTCACGTATGTATTCATTCCGCTCACCATTAAGGGCCGAACGGTAATAGGAATCTAGGGTTGTGGCACGGTCTTCGGGCAAAACGTCAAACAGGGTTTTGTTCAAAAGCCCTTCGGCAGAAAAGCCCGCATCTTCAAGGGCCTCGCCTCCAACCAGCATATAACGCAAGTCGAAATCAAATACCAAAACGGCAGTTTCAGGAAGATGATTTAACAAGTTGCGATATATCTCGGAACGTGTTGTGAGTTGCTGTTGGAAGACTTTCTGTTTAGTAATATCTGCGAAGGTTATTACAAGACCGCCGATGTCATCGTCGAGTGTGTAATAGGGGCGTAGTCGCATCGCATACCAGCTATCATCATAACCACGGATTTCCAGCGTCAGCGACTCAAGTGTATCGAGCACACGTTCGCAATCACGAACAAAGTGAGAATAGTCGAAATTTGCGGCGAAGTGGCGAACTGGACGACCGACATCATCGGGCATCAGGTTGATTAGTTCGCTGGCAATGGGGTTAAACAGCCGTACCCTTAGATCATCACTTAAAAAGATCAGGCCGACATCCATGTTATCCATCAAGTTCTTCTGGTCGTTATTGGCATCGGTCAGCGACTCTATCTTCGCGTTCAGCTCCGCATTGACTGTGATCAACTCCTCATTGACGGATTGTAGTTCTTCTTTGGTTGTCTCCAATTCTTCGTTTGTACTCTGGAACTCCTCGTTCGACGATTGCAGTTCCTCGTTGGCTGATTTCAATTCTTCATTTGAGGTTTCTAACTCCTCAATTGTTGTTTGCAGGTACTCTCGTGCTGTACGTAGTTCTTGCTCTAACTCAGAGATACGTTTATCTTTCTCGTCTTCTGGTACATCTTCATCCTCCGGTTTAGTAGTGTGTGGCATAGGTGGGTCCTCGACCACTTCTTCAAACATGATAAGGGTCAGTCTCTCTGTCTGAGCCACTTGTCGTAGGGGCGTGAGCACGATGCGTACAACATGTGCCATATCTCCGTGCTGAAATCTCACAACATCCTGAATGGTATCCTGTCGCTGATTCATAATCTGGCGAATTCCAGTTGAAAGCGACATTCGTAGTTCTGGAATAATCATTTTCAATATGTTGAATGAGGCTGCTCCTTCTGCTGGGTGTAAGTAAGGTGAGGTATCATCATGAAAGTAGAGTATATCCCCCTGTTCATTGATGATTACAGCAGGTGGCGTGTAACGTCGCATCAATACACGCATAGCGAGTTCCTCTAAGTTGAGCACGTGATCTAATGACGTTGTCTCCTCATGATCAATAGCCATTCCGAACCCACTGCCGAAGTTGATGTTTTTTCGGGGGGTGATACCTTCTAGACGACGATATATTTTCCATTTCTTCTCAACGGTATCGAATAGGTTATCGAAGCCGGATAAAGTTTCGGATGGCCCCAGGAACAGATAACCGCCAGTCTCAAGTGCATAATGAAACAACTGGATTATGCGCTTCTGAATATCCAGGTTCAGGTAAATGAGCAGGTTGCGACAAGATACCATGTCCAATCGTGAGAACGGTGGATCTTTGATGAGGCTTTGTTCTGCAAAGACAACAGTATTGCGAATGTGTTTCTTAATACGATATCCACCCTCCTCTTCAGCAAAATGTCGCTGTAACACCTCCTCTGGAACATCGGCTGCGATGTTATCTGGGTAGCGACCTGCCCGTGCCTTTGCAACAGCTTCCTGGTCGATATCTGTTGCAAATATCTGTAGCTCAATTTGTTTATTGTTACTGCGAACCGCGTCATAGAACAAGATGGCGATGCTGTAAGCTTCTTCCCCGGAAGAGCACCCGGTAACCCAGGCCCGTATTGTATCGCCAGTGGATTTAGTATTCACGATTGATGGGATCACAGTGTTAGCGATAAAGGCAAAGGCTTCGTCATCGCGGAAGAAGCGCGTCACACCAATCAGCAGTTCTTTGAACAGTGTCTCAACTTCGAGCGGGTTTTGATATAAGTATTGAAGATATTTTTGCAAATTGTCATGTTGGTTCACGGCCATACGCCGTTCGATACGACGAACCAATGTATTACGTTTATATTGAGAAAAGTCGTGTGCCGTATTATGACGTAATACCGAGAACACCTGATACAATAGTTCCCCTTCACTCTCAATAAGTACACGCTCGCCGTTCGCCAGTGGAATGACAGCTTGGTTAACATAAGCCACAAGCGTAGTGGGCATCTCTTCAGGAGGCAAAATAAAATCAACCATGTTTGTCGCAATGGCACTCTGGGGCATTCCTGGATACCGTGCTGTTTCAGGTTCCTGTGCCATCACCATACCACCCTCACCTTTTATCGCCTTCACACCCAACGCACCGTCAGAGGCTGTACCAGAAAGTACGATACAGACGGCACGATCCCCTTGATCATGCGCTAGCGAGCGAAAAAAGAAATCAATCGGAAGGCGAAAACCACGTGGCTGAGATGGCTTTGTGAGTATCAATTTACCCTCCTGAAGTGCAATATCGCGGTTTGGGGGAATGATGTAAATCGTATTCGGCTGTACGACCGCTTCATGTGTTGCTCGTAGCACAGGCACAGATGTGTAGCGTTCGACTAGCTCAACGAGCATACTGTCATGATTGGGGTCAAGGTGCTGAACAACCACAAACGCCATGCCGGTGTCTGGCTGTAGATGCGTGAAGAAACGCTCGAACGCCTCTAAACCACCCGCAGACGCGCCAATGCCTACAACAGGGAATATATCACTATTAGCTTGTGCGTCTTGGTCCGTAGACTTGCTTTGGTCTGTCATTTCTATGGCCCTCTATTATGACATCAATAGGCTGCGAGTTTACCGTTTGTAGACCAGAAAAGATAGCTACCATAGACGGCGTACATGTCTTAACCTGCAATGTGGCTCTGGCAGTGTGCGTGCGGGGATCTGAACTAGATTGATGATCTGATCTCTTACCAATTGCAAACGAAACGATAGCTTCATTCGCGCTTCCCTCACTTATGTTCTAATGACGAACTACTGTATACTAGAATAAAATCAGATGCTTAAAGGACATTTATGAATAGAATCGTCGTAGTGGGAGCATCCGCTGGTGGTATCCCGGCATTGCAAACGATTGTAAGTCAACTTCCACCTGATTTCCCCGCACCGATGCTAGTAGTGGTCCATATCTCTGATAGCTACAAAAGTGTTTTGCCAACCATGCTCAATCGTGCTGGGCCACTAGATGCGGTGCATCCCTTCAATGGTCAGCGGCTAAAGGCTGGCACAATTTTTGTCGCTTCGCCAGCCTATCACATGGTGGTTATCGACCACCACATTCAGTTAAAGAATTCGCCCAAAGAGAATCGTCATCGGCCTGCAATTGACCCGCTCTTCCGTTCGGCTGCACATTCACATGGTGACGAAGTAATTGGGGTGATCTTGAGCGGTGCGATGGATGATGGTACAGGCGGGTTGATCGACATAAAGCAACATGGTGGGGTTGCCGTTGCGCAAGACCCAGAGGATGCAATGTTCAGTAGTATGCCGGAAAGTGCCTGCCGTTATGTCGATGTCGATCATGTCCTCCCTGCTAGTAAAATTGCAGGTCTACTGTCAAGCATCGTCCGTGAGCAGAGAGATGCAGCAGAATCATGGACAGAACAACTAGACGCACCACAAAACAGAATAGCTGTTGTTAATACAAAGGAGGTTATGTTGCACGATTTACACGATCAACCCGGTGAAGTCACTCCTTATGCTTGCCCGGACTGTAACGGGAATCTGTGGGTTTCCAAAGCGAATGACTTCGATCAGTACTGGTGTCATATAGGCCATCGCTATACTAAACGGACTCTTCTCGCAGAAAAGCTCAATAAGATCGAAGCGACTCTCTTTGAGGCCATACGGAATTTGAAGGAGGGTACCACTCTAGGACGCGAATTACTGGGCGACACATCACAAGTGATTGACAATGCACCACTCGAAGATATACAGAAAGCAGTGCAAATGCGCGAAAAACAGTTACAATCTCTACTGCAAATTATCGAGCAGACTTAGATGATGGCTCAATGTGATGAGTAATACACCACCTAACGAGACTGATCAGCCAGCGAATGAACAAAACCCCGGACATTCTTTTCCAGTGGTTGGCATTGGCGCATCCGCAGGCGGTTTAGAGGCGTTCGAGAAGTTCTTCACAAGCACACCGCCGGATACGGGGATGGCATTTGTACTCGTGCAACATCTCGACCCAAACCACGAGAGTATGCTCGTAGATTTGATCCGACGTTATACGCGAATGACGGTACTTCAAGTTACTGATGCCATGACAATGAAGCCGGATCATGTCTATATCATCCCGCCCAATAGGGACCTGGCATTGCTGCATGGCGAACTTCATCTCATGGAACCAGAAGCCCCCCGTGGTTTTCGCCTCCCAATCGACTTTTTCTTTCGCTCCCTAGCGGAAGACTTGAATGATCGCGCAATTTGTATAGTCCTCTCTGGTACCGGTAGTGATGGCACGCTTGGTTTGAAGGCTGTGAAAGAAGTCGGTGGGTTGGCTATCGCTCAAAGGCCCGATACGGCCAAATACAATGGGATGCCGACCAGTGCCATTGCGACAGAGATGGCTGATTTCGTGCTACCCCCAGGAGAAATGCCACAGCAATTGGTATCGTATGTGCAACATGCTCAACGCATCGCAAAGGACAATGGTGCAAAAAGTGCGCTCTATGATGCCGAATCTCTCCAGAAAATCTTCATTGTACTGCGCTCACAGACTGGGCATGATTTTTCCCAGTATAAAAAGAACACGATTCTAAGGCGCATCGAACGGCGTATGGCTGTCAATCAGATTGAGAGCTTTAAGAATTATCTGCGTTACGTGCGCCAGAACCCGCTGGAAGTGGACACACTTTTCAAAGATTTGCTGATTGGGGTGACACGCTTCTTCCGAGACCAAGAGGCTTTCGATGTGATTGAGCAGGAGATCATTCCCGCCATCTTTGCGGACCGTCCACCTGAGGAAGATGTGCGTTTATGGGTTTGCGCGTGTTCAACTGGTGAAGAGGCCTACTCTTACGCTATCCTGCTTAAGGAGTTTACGGAACGACACGGCCAGCGCAATCGCGTGCAGATCTTCGCGACCGACATCGACAATCACAGCATCGAAAAAGCGCGTCATGGTGTCTATCCAGATAATATAGCGGCAGATGTCGGCCAGGAGCGGTTGGAACGCTTCTTCACAGCCGAAGATAATACCTACCAAGTCAATTCAGATATCCGTGATCTGGTCATTTTTGCGACGCAGAATATCGTTAAGGACCCACCATTCTCTAATATGGACCTGATTAGCTGTCGTAACTTGTTGATTTATCTTGATGGCGAATTACAACGCAAGGTCATCCCGCTTTTTCACTATGCGCTCAGAAAAACCGGTTATCTTGTCCTGGGAACGTCGGAAACGCTTGGTGAGCACCAACAAGCATTTGACACTTTGAATCGGAAACAAAAGATTTTTCAGAAGATAAGTACAGTATCGGCAACCCATCCATCATTCAACTTCCCACTGAGTATCAACATACCCTCTACTGAATCCTATGAAAACGATCAGGCATCCGGTCGCATCAATATGCGCGATGTTACAGAACGTATCTTACTAGAAGATCATGTTCCTGTTGCCATCTTGATTAATGAGAGGGCGGACATTCTCTACACACATGGTCGTACCGGGAAATATCTGGAAATTGTGACTGGTGGGCCAAGTAATAACGTACTGAAGTTAGCACGGGATGGCCTGAAGATCCCACTTACGACAGCCGTGCGTAAAGTCATTGCCAATCACAAACCCGTAGTCCACAACTTACTTTACGTTCGTACCAATGGCGAGACTCAACCCGTTACACTAATCGTGCAGCCTGTAACTGAGCCAGCCTCCGTTAAGGGTTTGATCCTCATTTTGATTGAACCACTGGTCCTTCCGGAAGAAGATGACAGAACGGTGTCAGAGGAACCACAATCAACGCAAAATCACCGTATTGCCGAGCTTGAGCAAGATCTCAACTCAACCCGTCAGTATCTGCAGACGACGATTGAGGAATTAGAGACCTCCAACGAGGAGTTAAAAGCTACCAATGAAGAACTGCAATCCTCCAACGAGGAGTTACAAAGCACAAATGAGGAACTCGAAACGACTAAGGAAGAGCTTCAGTCAATCAATGAAGAATTGATGACGGTCAATACTGAACTTGAAGATAAGATCAATGCCCTATCACGGGCCAATAATGACCTGAACAATCTACTTGCTAGCATTGGCGTCGCGATTATTTTCCTGGATATGGATTTGAACATCCAACGTTTCAATCCCTCAGCCGCTCAACTTATCAATCTGATTGATAGTGATGTAGGACGTCCTGTCACGCATATTGTCCCCAACTTCGACTACAGCGGCTTCGGAGATGATGCAACCTATGTTCTGGACACGTTAGAAGCCATTGAAAAAGAGATCCAAACCAGTAATAGTCGCTGGTTCATGATGCGAATGCGCCCGTACCGAACAGTACGTAATATGATTGCTGGTGTCATCGTGACTTTCGCTGAGATCACACAACAGAAAATCGTCCAAGAAGAGCTGGCGTTGCTGAATAACGTCGTTGAAGAAGCCTATACAGTTGTGATTGTCACCGGTCCTAATGGCACTATTGAGTACGTCAACGCGCAGTATGAAAGATTATTGGGATATGATGGCGAAGAGGTGCTCGGACAGCATTTCTTGTTTAGTATAACATCTGGCTTCCCGGAGGACGCTAGTAAGCAATTGAAAGAAGCGATCAAAAACGGTGAAATCTGGCGTGGCGAGTTGGAGTTCATCACCAAAGATGGGCAAGAGTTGATCTTTCTCGCCACGTTGCTTCCTCTGCATAATCCGGATGGATCGGTTGACCGACATGTCCTGATTCATGATGACATCACCGAGATCAAGCAAATTGAAAAACAACTGAGTAACAGTGAGAAATTATACCGGGCACTGGCACGGCGATTGCCAGATGTGGCTATTCTCGTTTTTGATCATGACCTGCGTTATGTTGTTGCAGAAGGGGCTAATCTGGAGCGTGCCGGTTACCAGCGCGAAGAGGTGGAGGGAAAGAGCTTTTTCGACATTGTGCCGAAGCAACGCCAGGCACAACTTGAGCCATTCTACAAAGCTGCATTAGCGGGCGAGGAGCGAACCATGACCTATACCAGCATCAACGGTGAAGAATTCTACTTACAAGCGGTGCCATTGGGTAGCGATCAGGACAATGACATGGGCGGAATGATCGTTATCCATAGTGCTAATAATGGTGATTAGTTTAGATTTCGCACCTCACATGAATACGTGTCCCCTGACCAATCTGGCTGGAAATGGTGTATTCTGCTCCGATGATTGCTGCTCGGTCTTGCATCATATGCATACCCTGCCCGGCTGATTGCTTACTCGTGTCATATCCTCGACCATCATCCGTGACCGTTAAGTTGACAACGTCATCATCAACCCACAACTTTATCTCGATATTCTGAGCCTCAGCATGTTTGCCAATATTATTAAGTGCCTCTTGTACAATACGATATAGGTTGCTCTTAGTTTTGATGGACAGGGGTGGTGTTGAATCGGCTTGTAAATTGGTGTTCAGCGCGGAGTGGCGGCCCAAGAATGCAATAACTAGCTGCTGTAGAAGATCCTCCAAACCGATGCGTTCGAGGTTCATTGGTCGTAGTTCCAGCAGCAGCAGACGCATTTCAGCATGGGCACTGGCGGCGATCGTCCGCATCGTTTCAGCCACAGCATCAGCCCGCTCAAACTTCTCTTTTCGAAGGAGGTTCGGCAAAGTCTCCGCCATGATCCCCAAAGAGAAGATCAACTGACTGACTGCATCATGCAAGTCTCGTGCAAGTCGCTGCCTTTCTTCCAATGCCGCCAATTCCTGCCCTTTCTGATAAAGGCGCGCATTTTTCACTGCTATAGATACATGTTCGGCAAACGCCTGCAAATGCATAGTATCCGTATTGTCAAAGAAGCCGACTTGCGCACCATACAGGTTAATATACCCTAAGAGCTGTTGCTCGGATTGGGATTGGATCGGCACCCCAAGGTAGGCCTCAATTGGTGCCTCTGAAGCCTCATCAACACAGATGTACTGATGCGCTTCTTCAGGTATCAAGACAGGTTCACCGGTACGAGCCATCTTCATATACACCGAGCGGTTATCATCCAGCAGTGATGAATTTACTGTTTCAGGGGACAACTGAAGCTTACCGCGACTTTGCACAACTGACGGCGAGCTATCGGAATGTGTGATGATAATTTGTGCGCCTTCATACTGGACCACAATTTCGAGATTGATGAGAATTTGTTCCAGGACACGCTCAAGATCGAGCGACTGGTTAATTTGCTTAACAATCGTCAGCAGGCCCTCAGCGAAGACACGCTGCCGATGCTCGTTATCTTGGCTATCCCGAAGCTGAATCGTGCGTTCATCAACCATAGCTTCCAATTCGACGGTATATCGTTGGATTTGACTACGATATTCAGCCTGTTGAACTCCAATGCCTAGCTGTGACGTAAGTTGTTGGATAAAATCTTTGGACACGTTGTCAAAGTCATCTTCCTGCTCCGCCCCCAGATCAATCAAACCCTTCAGTTCGTTATCCCTGCTGATAGGCACGAATAAATGTGTCGGATAGTTTCTACCTGTCTCACGCGCTAAAAATGAGGGTTTGCGCACTATGCGCGGGTGCTGATCTTGCCACTTTGTCATGTCGTCAGTTGTCAGTGCGTCCGCTTTCACTTGCTTGAGCCTGCCATAGCGTTGCATTTCTTCATCTTTATTGTCTCTAATGAAATAGTGTGTCTGATGATCATGCTTCTCAAACAAAATAACAGCAATATAGCTACACTCCGTACTACGCCACAATTGTCCAATCGTGATCTCGATTACCTCATCGATATCCGATTGCATCAAAATTGCTTGATCCAACTTGTGGATTGCCTCTAAGCGTTCCTCATAAATTTTCCGCTCGGTGATGTCGGTGATGGCAAGTCGAAACTTCGGGCTTTCATTATCGTCATCCACTACGACGACTTCCATACTGCCGTAAAAAGGTTCGATACCCCTATGCTTAAACCAAACTTCGAGTTTTTTTGGACGCCGCTCTTTAACTAAGGTACGATGCCACTTATAGAAATGATCGCGCTCTAGCATAGCCACCAAATGCGGAAACATCGTCCCGAAAAGAGCCTGTCGAGTCGTTCCAAACTTCGCCACCGCCGTCAGGTTAACTTGCTCAATGATGCCTTCTTTATCAATCACAAAATAGGCGATAGGCGCATAATCAAACAGGTCAGCGTAATTCTGCCTCGATAACACCAGTTCGTCCTGTGTAGATTGTAATTCCTCATTTTGAATACTGAGTTCAACTTGGTGAACTCGTAATTCGTGCAGCAAGTGTGTTATTTCATCACTCGCTTCATCCGCTGTATTTCCGTTTTTCTGGAGCAAATCTTCTGCAAGCTCACGAAGGCGATCAAACTTAAGCTCTGTACTATCTGGCATAAAGCAAACTCGTTGTCAAATATATCGTGTTTATCATCAATCGTGATTGTAACATGCACGCATTAAGCATAGTCACTGCCATCTGGACTATTTGTAGGTGTGCTAACTGGCGACACCGTTATATAACGATACAAATTACTATGAACTGACAAGGGCCTTGCGACTTTCAATTCACGCTCCCTCTACATGTTATGAATAATCCCAGTGACTCAATAGCTTAAAAAGGTCACGAAGTGATTTACATGGGTCAACTGACCTACATACGGATGCCTCAAAGTGTCGATGTAACCCACGCCCTTTATTGAGTTAATAGAATATATTGATTACGCTGGGGGGCACACTGAATAAATGGGTGAAGCTATATGTGCAGAACGCAGTACATCGGTTGGGTAACCATGATCCGGGGCGTGACCCGCCTCTTCGAGGTACTATTCAACATAATCGCGTCATGCATCCAGATATTCGGGCCACTCAGTTAAGGCACGTGGGCACTACAGGATGTGGAGCCGTGGCATCAGCGTACTGCTTGCGAAATATTCAGCGTTTATTGGGCTGATGTGGTTAGGTAGCGTACAGGATGCACTACCGCCAAGTAGAATCTGGACTCCGCTAGCCCAGATTGCGGTAACAATTAGCCAATCTTAGCAAACTGTAACGAAAATTGAATAAATCTAATAAGCAACAAGGGAGTACACATTGCATCAGATCCTAAGTAATATGCCAGAAAATATTATGGGCATCAAGATCATCAACGACGTCACATCTGAGGATGTAGATGCTGTCATCATGCAACTGAGTAACAGTGCTAACGTGCAAGATAACATCCGGCTAATGATTGAATTCGAGGACTTTACCGGTTGGCCGGTTGATACGCATCACAAGATGGCCGGTTTTATGCTCAACCATCGTGACCCCATCAAACGTATTGCGTTGGTGGGACGGAAAGATGACCCGTCCGTGTTAGAACGCATGTTAAGCATGGTTCCAGGGCTGATGATGGAGCGTTTCGCGGACAAAAAGACCGCACAAGCCTGGTTGATGGAAGATGACAATTATTGGACCGTTGACCCGACCCGCTACGAAGGAACTGTTCGCCAACCCAAAGATATGCGTATTCTAATTGTAGGTGCTGGTGTAGCCGGGCTGACCCTGGCATCCATGCTACAGCAACGTGATATGTCACCGGTTGTAGTAGAGGATGCACCGGAGTTCGGTAGCATTGGCTACGTCATCATCTTGATGTCTGCCGGTAGCCGGGTGCTGAAAGGACTGGGTGGGTACGAGGCTGTACAAGAACATGGTGTTCAGGTACAAAGCTATGACATCGCCACGACTGACGGCGAGATCTTACGTCAACACGGTGTCGCTGACTGGTATGCTCCTTTATTCGGCAACTCATATAGTATTTACCGCCCGACATTGGTCGATGTCATCAAGAATACGATGAAAGATCAGAGTGTCATCCGTATGGGAACGACTGTAGACACTATCGAACAAACCAACGAAGAAGTGAATGTGACGTTTAGTGATGGGACCGAAGATACGTTTGACCTCGTCGTCGGTGCCGATGGTCTGCATTCACGGATGCGAGAACTCGTGTTCGGTGATGTGGAAATGTCTTATAGTGGCTTACGCGGTTGGGCCTGGTGGGGGGAGAAGAATGATGACTTTGACAATCGCGCCCTGGAATACTGGGGGAACGGTGGTGCATTCGGCCTATATCCCACGGAGGATCGGTTGTGTATCGTCGGTGTCATCCGGGCTGATGAAGACGAAGACGACAGCGCGGAACACCGTAAAAGCCTGATCCGCAAGCACTTTAAGGGTTGGGGCGGCAAAGTTGACTACGGTCTGGATCAACTCGATGATATGGATGCTAAGGACATTTTCCATGATGCATTTTATTATGGCAACCAACCCCACTGGTATCATGGGCGTGTGGTGCTAGCTGGTGATGCAGTCCATCCTTTTTCACCAATAAGTGGCATGGGCGCGTCAATGGCGATGGAATCCGCAGCAGTGTTGGCTGAGGAATTGTGTTATGTGGATAGCCAGTTTATTGATCAAGCGTTGCGGAAATATCAGGAACGTCGCAAGTTTCGTGTGACAACACTTCAGGAGCAGGCCCGCCGCTTTGAGGATGTTGTCACTTCTGGCAATTCTATCGTCGAATCCCTACGATACTTTAGTGTAGGCCATATCGATAATGGGCCAGTCCATCACTTCCTGGCACGCATCCCTTACCAACCTGTATAGACACGGCGTTGCTTCAAGCGGATAACACACCAAATATGCAAAGCAGACTGCCCACACGTTCATCAGCGTATGGGCAGCTTAGTTAATCAATGATGTTTGCGGACGTTAACCCTGCAACAGAGATTGACCGCCGTCGATCCAGATCTCCGTTCCAGTAATATGACTGGATGCATCTGATGCTAGAAAATAGACCAGATCGGCGACCTGCTCTGATGTGCCGGCTTTGCCGTCCGTTAATGGGATCTTACCTTCTGGGTAATCGACAGGCTCCCGGATATGCTCCAGATTTTCGCGGTCGGTATTGTCATCAATTTCTGTGTCGATCATCCCTGGGCAAATGACATTTACGCGAATGCGATGCTTGGCTAGTTCCAGCGCGATCATTTTGGCAAACGCAACCTGACCGGCCTTTGAGGAGGCGTAAGCAGTGGCGCCGGAATTACTGAACATGCGCGTTCCATTCACAGATGATGTGATGATAACCGAACCGCCGCCACGTTTGAGATAAGGCAGGGCATATTTAAGGGTCATGAAGGTACCCTTGAGATTGATGGACAGTGTCTTATCCCAATCCTCTGGTGTAAGTTCATCCAGAGGTGCCCACACACCGTTGATCCCCGCATTCGCGAACACAATGTCTAGCCGATCCCATTGGTCGGCAAGTTTCGTCACAGCCGCTTGTAGCTCGTCGGATTGGGATACGTCAGCAAGTACGGCGATGGCCTCTCCACCATTCTGTTTTACCGCGTTGACAACACACTCCACCTCATCCTTGGTGCGTCCCAACACACCGACCTTAGCCCCCGCTTGGGCCAACTTGTGAACTGCCGCTTCACCAAGGCCAGAATTACCACCTGTCACCAACGCGACTCGATCTTGTAATGGCTTACTTGTCATTGATTAATTCTCCTCGACTTTGGTCGTTTCCACGACCTCTCCAATAACAATTAAATCACTGCGGAACTTTTGCAGCGGGAAAATCAGATCATCGTACTCTTAGTCCGTGTCGTACCAATTGGTGTCACCATTATCGCTCAACAGTTGGACGTGTACATCTGGCGAGAAGGGCGCATCCGGCAAACCGATGATTGCTTCAGGGCGCATACCACTCAAGTCTGCACTCCGCTTCGAACAGTTGCACGAGTTAATGTGGGTGGATAATACGTAGCCAGCGGTAGCCATATTCGGATAGAGTAACCGAGTCAAGATCTTCTTCCGCATGTTGGCTTTTCTCACCCATCAGGTCAATCGCCCGATCAATTTCGCCGAAAGTGCCTTTTAATGAGACACTGATCTCCTCCTCGGCAAGGTTATGCAAGGCAAACACCTGACCATGATCGGTCTGACAATGATGTGCCAGAATACGGGAGTCACCCATATCGATGAATTCGGCCTTACTTTCACCAAACTCCGGGCAAGTAGTACGTACACGGATAGCCCTTACTAACCAGTTGTAGAACGAGTCCGGGTCCAGGCTTTGGTCCTCATAATTCACGCACTTATAGCTGAATTCGCCTTCATCAATAACTGAGCGCACGAGTTGGTCTGCCGGTGCGGTGGAAAAGCCAGCATGCCGCTCGCGTGACCATTGCATCGGCGTGCGAATACTATCGCGTCCGGGCTGGCTAAGATCATCGCCCATGCCGATTTCTTCCCCGTAGCGAAATACGGGTGTACCGGGTAAGGTCAGCATGAGGCTATGAACCAATTCAAGTCTGCGCCGATCATTATCAAGCATAGGGGCTAGTCGTCTACGGATGCCCCTATCGAATATTTGCATGTCGTTATTGGGGGCGAACGCTGCGTAGATCTCTTCTTGCTCGTCTTCAGGGATGTTGCTGAGATTTAATTCATCATGATTGCGCAGGAAGACCGCCCATTGCGCAGTATCGGGAATTTCCGGCAGCTCTTGCAGGCTCTTCATAATCGGTTGACTATCATTACGGGTCAATGCCAGAAAAATATGACGGCACAGAGAAAAGTTGAATAGCATTTGCATACGATCACCGTCACCAAAGTATTGACCGATCTTATCGGCTGGCACATTGACCTCCGCGAGAAGTACGGCATCGCCACGTCGCCAGGAAATAAAGTCACGGAAATCAGACAGGTATTCGTAGGGATCGTCTACATCAGGGTTATCAATACCCCGCAGTTCAATCAAATAGGGGGCAGCATCCATTCGAAAACCGGCAATCCCCAGTTGCAACCAAAACCCCATAATCCTGCGGATCTCTGCCTGCACATCAGGGTTGGCAATATTCAGGTCTGGCTGGTGGTCATAAAAACGATGTAGATACCAGGCATCTGCCTGCTCGTTATATGTCCACGTTCGCTCCTGCTGACCAGGGAAGATAACCTTAGCGTCGGAATCCGGTTCTTCGTCTTGCCAGACATAGTAGTCATAATATTTCGAGGTCGGGTCGTTGATCGCTTTCTGAAACCAGGGGTGCTGATCTGACGTGTGGTTAACGACAAGATCAACAATTACGCGAATGCCGTACTCGTCCGCAAGGTGTACGAACTCTACAAATTCTCCCAGGGTGCCTAAGCGGGGGTCCACCCCGTAATAATCCTTGATGTCGTAGCCATTATCGCGGTTTGGCGTGGGGTAAAACGGCAGTAGCCAGATGCATGTCACACCCAGGCTGGCGATTTCGTCTAATCGATCGTATAAACCGGCAAAGTCACCAATGCCGTCACCATTACTATCCATAAATGTCTCAACATCAAGGCAATAGACAATTGCCCGCTTATACCATAGATCTTCTGGCCGCATAGAGTGTCCTTTGCAGTAATTCATTCGTGTGATGTGCTTATCCAAAAGGCTACCGAAATAATGTGGGTTTATAATGGGTCGGTTGACCCCTATTCATATAAGCGGTTCCGGTGATTAAGGCTCTCATCTCAACCGATATACTCGGTTATACACGAATTATTAAGGTACCGAGGCATAGCATTTATGAGCAAAGAATACAATAGTAAACCCGTAGTCGTCATTACCGGGGCATCCGCCGGTGTCGGTCGGGCGACCGCACAGGCTTTTGGTCGTTTGGGTGCATCTATCGGGTTACTGGCACGCGGGCAAGCTGGCCTGGAGGGTGCAAAAGCGGACGTAGAAAATGATGGTGGACGAGCACTGATCGTTAAAGCGGATGTCTCCGACGCGGAAGAGGTCGAGCAAGCAGCAGCAACAGTAGAAGATGAATTCGGCCCGATTGACATCTGGGTGAATAATGCAATGGTATCGGTATTCGCCCGTGCGGAGGAAATTACACCAGAAGAGTATAAACGTGTGATGGATGTAAACTTTCTCGGTTACGTCAACGGGACGCTCGCCGCGCTCAAGCGTATGCGTAAACGTAACCGGGGCACGATTGTGCAGGTTGGTTCGGCACTCGCTTATCGTGGTATTCCGTTGCAAGCGGCCTACTGCGCATCAAAGCACGCCGTTGAAGGTTTTACGGACTCACTGCGTGCTGAAATCCTTCACGACAAACTAAATATTCACGTTACGCAAGTTCATCTACCAGCTGTAAATACACCACAATTCGGATGGGTACGTAACAAGTTAGGTCATCATGGTCAGCCCGTTCCACCAATTTTCCAACCGGAAGTTGTTGCAGATGCAATTGTGTGGGCGGCACACAACAAACGTCGTGAAGTGTTTGCAGGTTTCCCCGCAGCGCAGGCCATCGTCGGCAATAAGCTGTTCCCGAATATCGGTGATTGGTACCTGGCAAAGAATGGCTATGACGCGCAAAAGGCGGATCAACCATACGATGAAAGCCAGCCGGATAATCTCTACCATCCACTAGACGATGAAGAGGATCATGGCGCACACGGTGCTTTTGGAGACAATGCCCGTGACGATAGTTGGTACATCCCCATTGTCAAGAATCGCAACCCATTGGCTTTGATCGGATCCATGATCACTGGGGCAGTCGCGATGTTTGGCACGAACCAGCGTAAGGAAAAGACCAGTGGCTGACCACAATCAAAATCAGCAGGATTATAATATGCCACCCGGCTGGTACACCAATCCCTCAGAGTGGAGCGAACGCATCCCGATCATCGTACTGGCATTGGTCGGGCTGGCAATTGCCTCGTACCTGGGGGCATATCAACTGGGCTTTTTTGATACCGTCTGGGAACCGTTCTTCGGTGATGGGAGTAAGACAATCCTGAACTCAGGTGTATCTGAAGTATTGCCTATTCCTGATGGTGTGCTGGGCGCAATCGCCTATTTAATTGACGCTGTCTCCGGTGCAATTGGTGGCCGCAGTCGCTGGCGTACTATGCCGTGGATTGTCATTATTTTTGGATTGGCCGTTGGCCCGTTAGGTGCAGTAAGCATTATTTTGGTCATCTTGCAGCCTGTACTGCTCGATAGCTGGTGCACACTGTGCTTGGCCTCAGCAGTGATTTCCCTGGTGATGATCGGCCCTGCCCTCGATGAGATGTTAGTCAGCCTACAGTATTTGAAGCGCGTCCGTAACCGTCGTGACTCTATCTGGCGTGCATTCTGGGGGCTGGAAACACCTAACTACCAAAAAATAGACCAGAACAAATTACAGATAGAGGTGACAGCATAATGTGGGCAACTGCAATAAACGCAATGATTGGCATCTGGCTCATGGCTTCACCCGCTATCGTCGAAACATTCTCCCATGATGCGGCTAACAATAACCGTATTTTTGGCCCGTTGGTGGTTGCGTTTGGGGTGATGGCATTGTGGGAAGTGTTACGTTCAGTACGTTATGTGAATGTTGGCGTCGGGATCTGGATATTAATTTCTACTGTATTGCTGGGTTACAGCAATCTGGCACTGGTGACAAACCTATTGGCGGCCATAGCGATTATTGGTCTGTCTTTCATAAGAGGCAAACACGATCCGATGGAATTTGGCGGAGGCTGGGTTGCCCTATGGAACGATGACATGTGGGTAAGCGGACAATCAACACAATCTGTACGATCAGCAAATGAGGACCATTCATGACAAGAGCAACAAAATTATATCGTAATCGCATCGCACTAATCTTCGATTTTGACGATACACTGGCTCCATCCACGTTCCATTTCATGCTTTCTAAGCTGGGAATGGCACCACAGGACTTTGAAAAAATGCACGTACAACCAATGGTAGATAGCGGATGGGAAAAGATCCTGGCACGCTATCACTGTTTGATACGTGAGTCTAACAACAACGGTCACCGCGTCACCGAGGAGTTCATGACCCAACTTGGCAGGGAATTCCCGCTATTTGACCATACGTCTGAAATGTTCGACAAGGTGCGCAGATGGGCCGAGGAAATCATAGACGACATAGAGGTCGAATTCTATATGCTCACCGCAGGTTTGGCGGAAATTCCAGAGGCTACAGCAATTGCCAGTGAGTTTAAACAAATATGGGGTGGTGCTGGTGCCTTTAACGAGGAAGGTGAGCTGGTATTCGTCAAGCGTATCATCACTCATCCGGAAAAACGCCGTTATCTGACGCAGTTGGCAAAGGGGTTACATCTGGACGGTTCTCTACAACCAGAAAACATTTATCGGGATGTACCCTCTGAAGATTACTACATACCGTTTGATCAGATGATTTATGTTGGTGATGGTGGCTCTGATATGTCTGCCTTTTGCATGATGGAAGATGTAGGTGGCATCGCAATTGGTGTCGTGCTTGCAGAAGAGCTTGAGAACTGGCGTGGTTATGATGAAATCCACGAAGATAGACGGGTCGAGAATCTGGCCGCAGCCGATTATTCCGCTGGGTCCGAGCTAATGCAATCACTGGAAGCAGCGGTCAAGAGCATTGCCTATCGTGTCGCACTACGCAAACGCAGTCACGGCGAATAATATTCTTCGCTGTGATAATCGCTGAGGTACAACGAATATTGTTACACGACAATGGAGATTATCGAATAGCTGATTCGAGCAACGGCGTGTCTTGCAAGGCGCGTCCTAACGCCTCAAACCGCTCGGCAACACGTTTTAAATCAGGGGCTTTTAACGGAGCCTCATTGCAAAGCTGCCAGATCGTCGCGCCATACTCATAGGTGTACTGCCGTTCATTATCAATGCTGAGGCTTGGAACAATCTTCTCTAAAGTATGCAGTAGATGTGCAGCAATCATGGGATCATTTACACCGTGATGACGGATTTCATCAAACGCAGTTCCCAAGAATTCACGGAAATCCAATGGATCAGTAACCACACGCACATGCCCGTCTTCACCTAACCTGATAGCACTTGGCACCTGATCTTTGCGTGCCAGCTTTGCCAGCGCGGTGCCCAGTTGATCAATGCACAAGCTCGCGGTGTTCGGATCATTGATTGCTGGCGAGATTGCACGCAGCGCAATCTGCTCTAGTTGGGTGATCATCAACTCGGAATCCTGCACCAGTGTTCGCTCTGCCCCGAGCGAAATAGACTGGTATAGTTGGTCTAAAACAGCCCCAGTTACTCGCTCTTTCGGATAAACCCACACCAGGATTTCTCCTTCGATGATGTAAACACCCGGACGGTAGTCAAATTTCAGGATGAGGTCGTTTTCAGATGCTAACTTAATGATTTCATCTGCATCGACGAATTGTAGATAGCCGGATTGCTTGCTATGCATAAGATAAAAGCGAGTCATATCCTCAAAATCTGAAGGTAAGGTGATCTCGTTTGATGCTTCTCGGCTATCAATGCCAACTCTGGCAGGGAATATTTCATCTAATGCACTAATCAGCTTACTAGCAATGCTATTGATGATGTAGTTTGGTTGCACAGATTGTGAGACGTGATGAATAAAATAGATCAGCAGAAAGGCGTTGAACATCGCCAGCACAACGGTGATGAGCCCGGAGAATGCCGGTACGGACGCGGTGCTTGCGGTGCCACCACCAAGCAGCAGGATCAAACAATAGATGAACGTCGCCACAAACGCCCCCAGGGAAAACTGATTGATACGGTCGCGCATAAAATTGCTGACCACGAGTGGACCGTATTGTTGTGTCGCCAGCGTCAGTACAACCATAGTCAACGAAAAAACCGTTCCTGCGACGGTGATCATAGAACTAGCAACTACAGTGAGCACAGACCTCGCATCACTTGCCTGGATGTTCAGTAAACCAAGAGGCTCAAGTATTTCTGTTAGCACATCACCATACCGAATATCCAATTGCAATGTGAAGATTGCGGCAATGATAGCTAATACCGATAGCGTGATCGGGATGAACCAGTAGCTCGCACTCAGTCTGTCAACGATTTCAATGATGAGGTTGCGCATGGCTATTTGCTTATCCTTTTCTTTTTCCAATGGGTTTTTACAATAGATCGACATCGCGTAGCATCGGTGCTCAGGATGACGTTAGAGGATGGGATTTGGAGATACACCACCTCACATGCCGAATTCGGCATGTGAGGTGGTTACGCTTATAATTTAGCGAATGCGATTACAACTACACAGGAGACGTTACCACGTCTGACTTACGCTGTGTCACGACCTTACGCTCCCTGACGGGCATCGGCTGATTGGGAGATCCACCAACAAATCCACCTGCCGCAGCCGCAAATACACCGGCCAAGAGGATGACAAAGATAACACCTGCCGTAGCTGCAACAATATCGGCGACGTCAGAAGCGACTTGTTCGGCTTCTGCTTCCAGTCGATCTATTGCTTGCGTTAGATCAGCTTCCCACTCATCAAGCTGTTGACTTGCTTCGGCCTCATTCAGTGTCGTCTGCGTGGTGATCGCCTCGATAGCGGCCTGACGTGTGTCCTCGCCCGGCTCATCCGCCAGTAGATAGTCATCAAGGGCAATGCGTAATGATGTCAGAGAGGCATCGTCAGCCAAAATCTCATCAGCTTCTGTGCGAATCTCGTCTAATGTGCCATCACGCAGTTCTACTGCATCCGCCACAGCCGTAGACACATCTTCTGCCGTACTCCCGACGAACGACAAGCCCTCACCAACTGCATTAGAAACGCCGCGTACTGTCGAACTCAGCGCGAAGCTGAGTAAGAAAAAGCTGATGAACGTCGCAACACCCATCATGACGATCGCCATCAGTGCGTTACTAAGACCATCAGTGGACTCTGAAAGGCGACCTGTCGCCAAACCACCGGCAAAAAGGGATAGCAACGCGCTACCCGTCAACCAGATCACTACCGCGCTGGAGAATTCGGGACCGAGCGTATCTTCCCCTGGCTCTAAGGCTCCTACACCAAGAGCAACTCCTAGCATCTCCAACAGGAACTGAGTCAGAAGAGCGATAACTACTCCTGCAAAGATAGCCCTCCACGATATACGCTGATACCAGGGTGCTTGCGCCACCTGCGTTTTTTGTACTTCGCGTTCAACCACGTCGATATCTCTATTTGCACTCATTGTAACCTCCTCTGCCTAATCCCTAGCACCGACAGCACCGAGTACCAGTGCGGCGATAAACAATAGAATAAATAATATGAAAATGAATTCCGCGATTGACGCAGCAGCACCGGCGATCCCGCCGAAACCGAAGACGGCTGCTATCACGGCAATCACGAAGAATGCAAGTGCAATCTCTAGCATAATTAAGCCTCCTATGTGTTTGTATATATCAAGGTTATTGTTATCTGTAAGACGTGACATGGATCAAACGGCCTTATGTAGATAGGTCTTTTGGCCTACCCTGAGCTAAGGTATGCTATTTCGGATGTTGGTATGACGCTAAAAAGCCTTCGTAATAATCATAGGTTTTCAATTGCGGCGATTGTCCATGCAGAAGTGCTGAACATGGTGATTGCAACTTCAGCTTCATGTGGATGATTATGTAATCTATCTAAAAACTGCGTGGATTGACTGGAGAGCCGCACGAACGCTAGATATAATAATTTTGGTGCAGTTGTGCGATTTTGTGGGAGTGAAAAAATGACCGGAACAGATGCACAATCGGGTATTACGGGATCTGACGCAAAACATAATTCTTCAAGGAGGCATGCCTCCCAGTCAAACGACACGAACACTGCGACAGACCAACTGAGGTATCTCACAAGAATATTTAACGTGCTTCAGGAAGGTGTGCTGATTCTTGATCCTGATCTGAACGTCGTGATCGCAAGCCGAGGATTTCTTGATCGATTCGCACTTCGGTGGGAAGCTATAGCCAATCAACCGCTACAGACCATATCAGACGGCACTTTTGACATCCCTGCACTACAGCAGTTGCTGGCTGAAGTGATTCCAACTAAGGTCAACGTTGAGCAATTTGAACTGAAGCATACCTTTCCAATAGTTGGGGAACGTCACTTAATGATCAATGCCCAACCCTTTACATTTTACGACAGCGGACCATCCCACATTCTGCTTGCATTACATGACATTACTGAAGTTTATCGGGCCTATGAGGAGCGTGATCGTACACAGGCCCTGCTTAAACTCGCCCTATATGGCACGCCAATCGCGCTATTTAACCAGGATCGCGACCTGCGTTATACGTGGATTCATGGCAATCTCGTGGCTAGTATCGGCAGGGAAAGTGTGCTCGGCAAGGACGATAGTGAAATACTTGGGGACACCGAGGAGATTAGACAACTCAATACAGTCAAACGTGAGGTAATGCACAAACAGGTGCAAAGAGAGCATGTATTCCATTGTCTGTATAAAGGTGAGCCAAATTACGCTAAGTTGACGATACAACCGTTAATTGAGAATAATAAGGTCATCGGTATCACCTGTGTTGCACAAGATGTGACGACTGAAATGATAGCGTTGAAGCGGGAAACTCTTCTTCGCGATCTATCCACAGCACTCTTATCTGTTACAACACTCGATGACTTAGTCAATGAATTTGAGCAGCTTAAAACGACACTAAGCGCGCATCTCCTTAGTGTTGGGGTCACCGAAGCCGATGGTAAATATGTAAAAATTGTCAATCAACACTATATACCCAGCGATGTATCGATGGTGTTTGATCGCGTGCCACTGGATGGGCTAGCACCCCTGACTCAGGCTATCCGCACAGGTACGGCCATTTGGCTACATAACACCGATGAAATCCGAGAGAACTTCCCACTGGTTGATAAGAAATTCCGGGGCACAACGGGTACGCAGGCTATGGCAGTACTACCACTCAAAATCGAAGGGGACACCTTCGGTGCCCTGACGATTAGTTATCCTCAAAGCAAACAATTTACTGCACCCACACGGCAATTCTTGAACGCGATCGCAAATCAATGCGCCATAGCAATAGATCGGATCAAGCTCAGGAACGAAATGCAAGACTTTGCTATTGCCCAACAGAAGAAATGGTTTGCGCGAGAAATACATGATGCAATTGGTCAGGCACTGTTTTCCGCTCAGATGCTCGCCGAAGGATTGGTCGCAGACCCAGCCCAGAATTCAGATAAACGACAGTCAATTCTGGAGGACCTGCATCAAGCTATTCTCGTCGCGCAATCTGAAACACGCGCACTCTTGGAGGAAGTGCGTCCGGATCATCAGAAACAAGCAACTGTAGCAGAATTATTTTCAAGCTTGATTGCTCCACTGCGTAATCATGACCGTACATTGATATCACTAAATGTGCCTGATGAATTAATCCTTCCCAACGAAATTGCGTTTGCTCTATATCGAATAACTCAAGAAGCACTCGGCAATGCACTCAAACATAGTGCCTGTACAGCTATTGATATATGCTTGGAGCGGCAGGATGATTATCTAGGTACCATACGACTAGCGATTGTAGACAATGGCAACGGTTTTACCCCGAACAAGCAGCATCATGGGCTGGGGTTAACGTCAATGCGTGAACGGGCGCAAACAATTGGTGCGGACTTGGAAATCACAAGTCATCCCCGTAACGGCACAAGAGTCGTCGTCACGTTAACTAGCGTTGGGTCACTCTAGGTACCCTCACGTCAATCTAGCCAACATCTACTGATTTAGAGCAGATTGGATGGTCACAATTACATTAATGAAGCATATTGTGTTCAACCGCAAGTGCTGCGGCATGGGTCCTTGATGCGACGTTCAATTTTCCTAGAATTTGACTCACGTGGTTTTTAACAGTTGAACTGCTAATACCAAGGTGTTCAGCTATCTCACGATTGCTTTCGCCTTTTACAACATGCTCCAATACCTCTAGCTCTCTCTCTGTCAGATCATTACCCAATGGTGGCGGGGAAACAACGGATTGAATAACAACCTTAGACACACTGGGTGACAGTGTTGACTTGCCTTCACAAGCAGAACGAATCGCCTGAACAAGTGTCTTACCTGACTCATCTTTTGTTAGATAGGCAATTGCACCGGCATCTAACGCACCCTTTACATAACTCGAGTCACTGAAGCTTGATATCGCAACCACCTGCGTTTCAGGGAAATCCCGGCGAATGCGTTGCGTGGCTTCAATCCCATCCATATTGGGCATAACTACATCCATTAAAATGACATCGGGCCTCAATTCAACACAATTTTGGTGTGCGAGTGCGCCATTCTCGAAGGTGCCTACAATATCGAGGATATCGTAACCTTCAAGTACAAATACCAGGCCTTTTCTTACCATTTCATGATCGTCAACGATCATTGTGCGGATTTTTGATGTGTTAACCAAATTACAGCTCCTCTTCTTTACTTATATCAAATCACAAATTGCTACCCTATAAAACACCCAAATGACCCATATATGGCACCACAGGCCACTTGACCTAGCCGAATATAGCCCGATTTGTTCACGATGGCTGGCTTAACAAGGATTAGCCTTGAAGCAATGTAGTGTAGTCTGGTACTGAAACTGGAGAATTATTCGTGAGAAAGCGTAATGAATCACCAAATTCTTTAACAACAACGATCCAACGCGTTGCGCGATTATATCGCTTATCCGAGGCATGTTTAATTCAAGCAGCCAATGATGCAGAAACAACTGGCAACCATAGACTCGCACATAGATACCAGACTATGAGTGTGCGGCATGCGAGGCTCGCAGATGACTTCGCTGCTATCGCATCACGAAACCATGCCCACATCCGGTCCGGCGATATCGCACAAATCCACAAGTCACTAGTCGAGCTGAAACACATTTACAGACTGAGAAGATAACGACGAAGCGAGTATGCTACCAGAGAAATGCATCTTAGGAATTACTGTCTCTACGTGGTTTTGCTTGCTGCTGGCAGAGGAATATTCCATACACTGATGCCAAATGGCTCAACCTTACTGAACAGTCAGTAGTGATATCTCATGATAATTAAGTCGGGACGACTAGCGTGACAGCCTGTGGTAATAACTCAATGTCGATTGGCGTTTCACCACATGGTTCGCCGTCAGCAAGGACCATCAACGGTTCAGGTGTTTCAACGCGAATTGTCTTTGCTGAGAATATCTCAAAGAAATCATCGGTGTCTGCAAGGTCAACATAAGCGGTAATGCCTTTGAGCAACTCCTTCATACCGCTGCGGACGAGGAAAAATTCAAGCTCACCATTCTGAATGTTTTCTGCATGATTATCTGGGTTTTTCCGGCGGAGATTGAGCAGAATAAAGGCTGCCGCGTCCCGTTTGACCTCCCGCTCACCATCAAGTATGAAACGAAATGGCAAATCACGATCATCCACAAAGATACGCCCGACAGCATAATAATACGCCAGCATACCGTATTGATCTTTGGTATCGCGCTCAAGATTTTCGATGGTTTCGACGACATCACCAATATCCACACGCAGCATGAACAGGCGGTCGCCGATACGGCCAATATCCGCTTTGAGCAGATTATAGTCTCCCGATGCAATGCGTTGTGCGGCTTGCTTCAGTTCTCGCGGGCTATCCAGCACACTCACAACACCATTGCCCGTACCACCGGGTAACACCAGCATGGGGATATGAGAGGGATAAATACCTTGCAGCACATCGTTGATTGTGCCGTCACCGCCGTAGACAGCAATCATATCTACGCCTTCTTCACGGGCCTCACGGGCAAATCTGGCACCATCACCCTGCTCGTCGGTGACGGAGATTTTCCAATCGAGCGGAGCTTCATGGAAGGCATCATTAAGAGCGGCGATTACCGGCTCATCTTCACCAGCCACTGGATTAACAATAATGCGGATGGACTTGGTACGGTCTGTCATAGGTTGATCCTTAATGATTATGGACGTAATTATATTCTGAGTTTAAAAACGGAGGATTGGTGATATAAGTACCATCTGACCCATTTTTGTTATGATGACATTTGCCTATCGACAGACAATGCAATTACACAGAGGAGCCTATGTATCAACTGATCAATACTGTCAGCGAGAAACACCTGAACAAAAGATCGTCGTGTTTCTTCAGAGCATTTATTTTGAATCAACCAGTGAAAGCACAGACTCAATGACAGACCAGACGAAAATCGCGGTTGTAGTAATTATTGGGGTTGGTAAACGTGAACAAGATGAATATGATAGTCAAGGCATTCAACCGATACAAGACGCACTGCCACAGCATGTTACAGACGGAGTCATTTTCGAACTCGTCCACTGGACTGACATCCTGCAATCCGAGAAAGAACGGTTGCGCACAGGTTACAATCAAGCCGATGACAAACTGAGCTACGAACCACTACGCCGCTTTTTCTCCGGCCTTATTACCGATGTGATCGCGTACCAACCGCAGGGCGAAGATAGCTATACCTATCTCGAAATTCATAAGCGGGTTGCGAAGTCAATGGACCGGCTGGCTCACCGGGCAGGCAAAGCCGCTCTGTTGGTCGTGATAGCCCACAGCCTCGGTGGGGTCATTACCAGCAATTATATGCGGGAATTACAGGACGAGACCTATCAGGAAGGACTGGTTCCCGAAGAAATTCATTACTTGGCAGGCGATACCCCGCTAGAACGTGGTGAAACCTTGACGCAGGTCTACACGATGGGCACACCGCTCGCGCTGTATAGCGTCCGCCATCAGGATTTCGATGAACCTATGCAAGTTCCATCACCACAATTAACCGAACACTATCCTATTGATGAGTATGGCGAGTTACCCTCACAGTGGCTCAACTTCTACAACCGCAACGATGTTCTGGCTTATCCGTTAGCTTTCCTCAACGACTCTTACGCCGGATTGGTCGAAGATCATCCGGTTGGTGTAGGAGATTGGCAAACAAGCTGGAATCCGTTTTCCCATATGGCCTATTGGGGCGATGAGGAAATCGTCAGACCTATCGCCAAAGGGATTACAGCCCTGTACGATGCAGTTAACGGCAGTAGTTAGCATATTAGGGATAGAATATAGAATAGGTCACATTACCCATTAGATCTTCCCCTATTCTTCTGATGTTTTTAAGCGCGTAAATTCCTACAATTGTGGAAACGATAGAGATC
>JGI12048J13642_10454430_pt1 | contig 29207 bp, 17 predicted proteins | sample ElkSlonscriptome_16_FD_13642 | JGI IMG/M metagenome (IMG submission 13642)
CGGAAATTCAAGCTTCCACGGTCATTTGTGTTAACTGAAGTGCTAAAACCTGCGCGTACGTTCGGTGTATTTGCACCGATTGTCCACCAGCCTTGCGGTCCGCTTGAAACATCGAGAAAGTCATAAAATACTCCTGCGCCTGCTTCCTGACCGTTTGATACCGGAATAGTAGCGATAGGGCTACCAACTTCAGGAACTTCAAATTCAGCTTGGTAAACAACGCCGGGCTCTAATGTTACAGTTTCATCCTCAGGGAAGAAAATGGTGATGTAATTCACCTCTCCGTCTATGGATACATCTCCTTCTTGGATAACATATGACAACTCGTCCTCATCAAAATAGCGCTGCATTTCATTCTCGGGTCCTTCAGCTTCCAGCACGGATCCGCTGCGAAGGTTCACGAAAACTTCCTCTCCAATTACGGTTGGATCATCCGTAGCATCCACCAAAGCAAATTGAATGTAATTCACTTCAGTTTCTTCCTCTACGGTAAATTGATTACCCCATATTACGGCTTGCGAGATATTGTACCAACCGGTGTAGAAATCACCCAAATCGTTCGTCATCTTTTCAGTTCCAACTGAGAAGATTTTTGAAGGCGCAAAATTGTTTTCAGGAAGCGCATCATCTTCGTTAATAGCGATTTCAAAATCTACGGTATAATCTCCGATTAGTCCTCCGTCCATAAAGGCAGCAAGCATTTCATCTTCAATAGAGATAACCGTGTCCATGCCCGAAGGTAATTCATCAATAGAACCGGTAAAAACTTCGGTATCATCAGGCGTAGTAACCGTAGCCTGGAAAGTAAGGCCTGTTACCATATCTGAACCTTGATTCGTAATGTCGGCTACGAAGGTGAATGGACGCACGTGGTCTTGGCGGTACTCTCGATACTCCAAGTTAGGAACATAGTCCGTGTCCAAATAGTCAGTTTGACCGATAAGGATAAACTCATCGTAATAAGCCGCATTCAAAACGACATCATACGGAGGAGTTTCAATGATTCTTACATCATCTACTGCCCAGTGCCAACCCCAATCGGCAAGAAAGTGGAAGCGCAGTCTAACGTTATCCTGACCTCCGACAATATCACCGACAGGCACGGTAGTAACCTCGGGATTTGCCGTATTCGTGTTGGTTTCCAGATTCACGTTTACTTGAACCGGAATCCAGGAAGTACCCCCATCGATACTGAAATCCACGAAGTAAGTAGTGGCAAAGTTTCTGGTATTCTGTTCGAAAACCAATGAAACATTATCAGCGCCTGATAGGTCAAAATCTGTATTGTACTCGATGTAAGCATTTTGATTGGAGCCGTCTCCCGCAGGATCACCATTGATGAAGGCGAATCCATTTTCAGCAGTAGTAAGCATAATGGGGTTCAAGGCGGCAACAGGGCTTGCATTTACATCAGAAATGATTTCCCATCCCAAAGGTTCGGGCGTACTCTCATCATATGTATCCCATAAACCCGGATCAGAAAAGTCATCTTCCCAAAGGATCAACTCAGTTCCTTTTTGAGCATTGACCGCTTTGGATTTGTTAGGTTGTGAGATATCTACAAAACCTTTCTTGGTAATGTACTGTTGGCTTTCTCTTGAGCTTTGGGCAAATGCAACGCTTGCACTCAAAGTCAGAGCCAAAAATAAGTAGAGTTGTTTTTTCATAGAACTTTAGATTTTACAGTAAGATTCAAAGATATAAACATTCATCAGTCTGCGAAAAGCCAAATGTGAAAAGTATTGCATTCCCGAATCGCCGTTATCCTTTCGTTTCTTCCAATTGCGAGCCTTCTTCCTGATATTCTGACAAGGGTGGGCAAGAACAAACCAGGTTGCGATCGCCCATGGCATTGTCTACTCTGCCTACAGGTGCCCAAAATTTGGCCACCTTCAGATATCCCAGTGGATAAGCTGCTTTTTCTCGTGAGTAGGAATGCTCCCATTTATCGGCAGTGACCTCCAAAGCAGTATGTGGGGCATTTCTGAGAACGTTATCATCTTTCGGATAAATCTCCTTTTCTATCTCTTCAATCTCCTTTCTTATCTGCAACATCGCATCACAAAATCGATCCAATTCACTCTTCGATTCACTTTCAGTAGGCTCTATCATCAAGGTTCCGGCTACAGGCCACGATACGGTGGGTGCGTGAAAGCCAAAGTCGATTAGTCGCTTGGCAATGTCAGCCACTTCAACACCTGCTCTGGCTTTAAAAGGTCTGCAGTCCACCACCATCTCATGGGCGACTGTATCATTCTTTCCTTTGTAAAGAATTGAATACGACTTGCTCAATCGGGATTTGATGTAGTTTGCGTTAAGGATGGCGTATTTTGTCGAATCCGTTACTCCATCTCTACCCAACATCTTAATATACCCATAAGAGATCAAGAGAATCAAAGCACTGCCAAAAGGTGCCGCAGAGACTGCTGAAATATTGTTAATACCTCCCGTTTCGGCTACGGAGTGGCCCGGCAAGAAAGGAACCAAGTGGGCTGCGACACAGATGGGACCCATGCCGGGGCCGCCTCCTCCATGAGGAATGGCAAAGGTCTTGTGAAGGTTCAGGTGGCAAACGTCTGCACCGATAATGCCCGGATTTGTCAACCCAACTTGTGCGTTCATATTTGCGCCATCCATGTAAACCTGACCGCCATTATCATGGATAATTTGGTTGATTTCTACCACAGATTCTTCAAAAACGCCATGCGTTGAAGGATAGGTAATCATCAATGCAGACAGGTTTTCAGCATTTTGCTCAGCTTTTTGGCGCAAGTCGTCTACGTCAATATTTCCTTCATTGTCGCATTTTACCACCACTACTTTCATTCCCGCCATCACCGCGCTGGCAGGGTTAGTGCCGTGTGCACTCTCGGGAATCAATGCAATGTTTCGGTGGTCTTCTCCACGACTTCGGTGAAAATTTCGAATGACCATTAATCCTGAGTATTCGCCCTGTGCTCCGCTGTTTGGCTGTAATGAAATCCCCGCAAAGCCGGTAATTTCGCATAGTGCACGTTTAAGCTCTTCAAACATCTCTCGGTATCCTGACGTCTGTGTGGTCGGGGCAAAAGGATGAATGTTTGCCCATTCAGGCCAAGTAATCGGCATCAGTTCGCTGGCCGCATTTAGTTTCATGGTGCACGAGCCCAATGAGATCATGCTATGCGTGAGCGATAGATCTTTGTTTTCCAATCGCTTGATGTAGCGCATCAGCTCTGTTTCGCTGTGATACATGTTGAAAACAGGATGCTCAAGATAAGCCGATTCTCTTTTGAAGAACCCTTCAATATTTGTTTCCGCCTCTACGGGAATATCGTTGGGAGATCGATCAGATGCCTCGAGAAAAATCTCATAAATATCTTGAAAGTCATCACGCGATATGGTCTCATCCATGCTGATTCCCACGTGATTTGAATTGAAGAACCTCAAGTTGATTTCTCTTTTTTCGGCTGCTTCTTCGATGCCTACCTTGGTCACTCCCTCAGGTAGTTCAATGAAGAGCGTGTCGAAAAAGACCTTATTGAGGATATTGAATCCTAAATTTTCCAGCGCCCGCGCTAAGCGGGTGGTTTTGAAGTGAATGTTTTCGGCGATAGTTTTAATCCCGACCGGGCCGTGATAAACCGCATACATTGACGCCATTACGGCAAGCAATGCCTGAGCGGTGCAAATATTTGAAGTCGCTTTGTCACGGCGAATGTGCTGTTCCCTGGTTTGCAATGCCAGCCTGAAGGCAGGCTCTCCGTGACGATCTTCAGACACTCCGATGATCCTTCCCGGAATGTGTCTTTTGAATTCCTCTTTTGTCGCAAAGAATGCAGCGTGAGGACCACCAAATCCCATCGGCACACCAAAGCGCTGCGTATTTCCCACTACTACATCGGCATCCCATTCGCCCGGAGGTGTGAGTAAGGCAAGACTCATCAAATCTGAAGCAACGACCACTTTGGCTCCCGCATTATGAGCTTCTTTAACAAAATCGCGATAATCCAATACATCGCCGAATCCATCCGGATACTGTAATAAAGCTCCGAAGAAAGACTCGGTCATATTGAAGTCTTCGTGATTACCGATGATCAATTCAATACCCATTGGTACCGCTCGGGTCTTGATCACATCGATGGTTTGCGGATAACATCTTTCCGATACAAAGAAGCGATTGGCACCTGCTTTTACCGCTTGCCTGGAACGGGTGGAATAAAACATGCTCATCGCTTCCGCAGCAGCAGTAGCTTCATCCAAAAGAGATGCATTGGCAATTTCCATTGCCGTAAGATCCATCACCATCGTTTGGAAATTGATCAAAGCCTCCAGTCTTCCTTGAGCTATTTCACTTTGATATGGCGTGTAGGCCGTGTACCATCCGGGATTTTCCAAAACATTGCGTTGGATCGCAGGTGGCACAATTGTATTGTAGTAACCCATACCAATGTAGCTCCTGAAGAGATCATTCTTTTTTGCCAACCCTTCCAATTCGCGAAGGTACCAGTGTTCACTGCGCGAAGTATGTAAGTCCAATGGCTTCTTTAATCGAATGGCCGCCGGCACTGTTTTATCGATCAACTCATCCAATGAATCGTATCCGATTGTTTCCAGCATTTCTTTCACTTGTGCGTCGCGCGGACCAATGTGTCGCTTCGGAAAATTACGTAAGGGCATTCTCAGTAAGTTTTATTGTATTTTGAGAGAGCAAATATAACACGAAATGACTCAGAACTGTTTAAGTACCTTCGCAGTTATTAATTTCTGATCAATATGGAATCATGCCTTTTTAGTTATTTGATAAACAGGTTTTTAAGGGTGTTTGTTTTTCTTTTAGCATGGAGCAGTTTTAGCTCAATCTCGGCACAGAATAACGGGCAATTGCTTTTGATGAACGGGAAGGTGATCGAAATTCAAAATCTGAACGATACGGCTTTCACAAATCTGCAATACCGATTTGATGAGAATCAGTTTAAAAGGCAGCGAATTGATTTGCGTTCAGCACGAAAACAAAACATCTCTGATCGGATGAATTTCAAATCAGAAAAAGGACTGGAAGTGCCGGTGGTGCTTCGCGAAGGTGCTTTGGAAAGGGAAGACGTGTTTTCGTACACCACCGAAAATGGAGAGGAGACGGTTTATTATTTCTACGATGAGCCCCTGGGCAATGTGGCTTCAATAGAAGAAATGCGCGCCTACGTGATCGGCGAACGCGACGCCAGACTCGGCGTTACGGGTAATGCGTGGTTGTATTCGGGTTTGGCTGTAGGGTTGATTACGGGCTATGCGGCTCGCGGCAGTGTGCTGGCCCTGGCCGTACCGCCATTAGTGGCATTGACAGCTAGAATCCCTGTGGTCAAGATCAAAGAGGATAATATTCAGAATTCCAGCTATAAATATAATGAGGATTATGCGGCGGGTTATGAACGATACGCCAGAAGTAAATACACACGAAAAGCTTTGTTAGGCAGCGCCATCGGGACGGTTGTCGGCTTAATCGCCTACGCAGTAGTGGATAACAATTTTTGATTTGAAAAATGCCCTTCTGTCCTTCTTGCGTTTTCTCAGTGAATCGAATCTCTTCATTTCGGCAGGATCATTTTTTTCCATTTCAGGGGCCTGCGCCTTTGCGGGAATATCGCTCGATTTCAATCTGGCAGGTTTTGCTTTTTTCGCAGCTTTGTTTACCTATAATTTTCAGCGGCGTATCGGCGATTTACATCAAGACCAATCTTTTTCTAAGACAACTACCACTATGATGATAGCGGGAGTTCTAGGCATGCTCTTCTTCTTTTTTCAGTTGAAATTTTTTCAACTGGTAGTTCTTGCAGCTTCGGGTTTAATATCCTTGGCTTATGCTTATCCTTTTATTCCTTCTTCTCGAGGACAACTCAGTTTGCGTTTGGTTCCGGGGTTTAAATTATGGGCTATCGTTTTGGTTTGGGTAATCTCCTGTGCCGTTTTACCTCTTCTCGAGCAAGGGTTGGATCTAAAACTTGTTCTGTTTTTCACTTTTCAGCAAGCCGCTTTTGTGACCGCACTAACTATCCCTTTTGATATTCGAGATTTACCCGTTGACTATGACTTTCAAAAAACGCTACCGCAAATTTTTGGCATCCGGTCATCACGAAAAATCGCACTGTCTTTTCTTGCGCTCTCTGAAGCAGTCGCCATCGGATTGTACCTGCTCGGATTTGTAACGCCGGAGTTAGTGCTCTGTCACACTTTCGTTCTCCTGCTTTCGGCCGTACTCGTTTCGCGAGCTAAAACACAGAATCGCCAATTCTACTTCACCATCGCCATTGATGGAATGATCATATTGCAGGGGGCGCTATTTCTGCTAGCCGAATATTACATCTAGCGCTTCTTTCATCGCCGTAGCTCCTTTTTTCAAATCATCATAGCTATGAGCGCGCGATACAAAACCTACTTCAAATCCAGACGGTCCTATGTATACTCCTCTTTCCAATAACTCGTGGTGAAAGGCTTTGAAGTGACTCATGTCCGAAGCGTCGACCTCGGCACTTGAGGCTATCTCCTTTTGGTTTGTAAAAGCTACCCAGAAAATGGACCCAAGATGAAAAATCTTGAAAGGATATTTTTTCTCTGACGCAAATTGATTTACGTCTTGAGTTAATGAGCCTGTTTTCTTAGCTAAGTCATCGTAGAATCCGGGCTTCAGACATTCTTGAATCTGCGCTTTTCCCGCGGCCATCGCTACCGGGTTTCCACTAAGCGTCCCCGCTTGGTATACCGGGCCTTCCGGAGCTACATGCGACATTATTTTATCAGAGGCTCCGTAAGCTCCCACGGGCAGTCCGCCACCGATGATTTTACCAAAGGCGATCAAATCGGGTTGGATTCCGTATAGCCCCGCGGCACCTTCAAATCCTACTCGGAAGCCCGAGATCACCTCGTCAAAAAACAAGGGAATATCCTCTCGATCACAAACATCGCGCAAAAACTGTAAGAAATCTCCTCCTTGAATCAGTAGTCCGTTGTTCGCCGGAATCGGTTCTAAAGCAATGCAGGCAATATCACCTTTGAATTTTGTTACAGCCTCTTCCACGGCTTCTTTGTTGTGAAGAGGCAATACAATGGTCTCTTTCGTGTAAGCTTCAGGTATCCCGGCAGAACTGGAGGTTCCCAAGGTAGCTAGTCCGCTTCCCGCGTTTACTAAAAGAGCATCGACATGACCGTGATAACATCCTTCAAATTTTATGATTTTGTTTCGCCCCGTATAGCCGCGTGCCAAGCGTATAGCCGACATGGCCGCCTCGGTTCCGGAATTTACAAATCTGATTTTTTCGATAAAGCGGTGGTTGCTGATGATCAGTTCTGCCAGCTCATTTTCCAATTGAGTGGGAGCGCCGAAAGATGTACCTTTTTTTACCGTTTTCGAAACAGCTTCTATTACCTCATCAGGAGCGTGACCCAATATCAGCGGACCATAGGAGCAGCAAAAGTCGATGAACTCGTTGCCGTCGGCATCCTTTATTTTACTTCCCTTGGCACTTTCGATAAAAAGGGGATTTCCGCCAACGGCTTTAAATGCCCTTACGGGACTGTTCACTCCTCCGGGAAATAGGGTTTTGGCTTTCTCAAATAGTTTGGCGGATTCTTCTCTTTGCATATCAGTTACTCAGTTTGTTTGGTCGGTTTGGCGAATGACCTTAATTTGCGGCAAATTTAATGCTTCACTCGACATGAACCATCTGCAGGAAAAAGCGCGAAAATTGGATGCTCAGGACGAACTGGCTTCCTTTCGCGACGCGTTCCATCTACCCAAACACCAGTCGGGCCGTACTGTTTACTTTACCGGAAACAGTTTGGGCTTGCAGCCAAAGAGAGTAAAAAAAGTACTTAGCGAAGAGCTCGACGATTGGGCAGATTTCGGAGTGGAGGGTCACTTCGAGTCTCGCCGACCGTGGGTGAACTATCACGAACGGTTGATGAAACCTGCGGCGGAGATTGTCGGAGCAAAGCCCGATGAAGTGGTGCACATGAACGGCCTCACCGTAAACCTTCATTTGTTGATGGTCAGCTTTTACCGTCCTTCGGGTAAGCGGTATAAAATTATTTGCGAGGCCAAAGCCTTTCCCAGTGATCAATATGCTTTGGAATCTCAAGTGAAATTTCACGGCTATGCGCCCGATGATGCCATAGTAGAAGTGGCCCCTCGGGAGGGAGAACATCTGATCAGGGAGGAAGATATTCTCGCGGCCATCGAAGCGCATGCAGAAGAGTTGGCCTTGGTTTTTTGGGGAGGTGTCAATTATTATTCGGGGCAATTTTTTGACTTGAAGTCCATAGCCGAAGCCGGGCATAAAGCGGGGGCGATAGTCGGATATGATTTGGCGCACGCTGCAGGAAATGTTCCGCTTCAACTCCATGATTGGGATGTGGATTTTGCTGCCTGGTGCACCTATAAATACCTCAATTCGGGGCCGGGCTCGGTTTCAGGGATATTCGTGCACGAGAAGCATGCTGAAAATTTTGAGTTACCGCGCTTCGCCGGCTGGTGGGGACACGATAAAGAAGCTCGATTTAAAATGGACAAAGGCTTCAAGCCCATGGCGGGTGCAGAAGGATGGCAATTGAGTAACGAACCGATTTTCATTATGGCGCCTCATTTGGTTTCGCTCAAACTTTTTGAGGAAGCAGGATTCGAAAGGTTACGCAAGAAGAGTGTAGCGCTTACCGCATTCCTTGAAGAAGTTATCGAGGCTGTAGCCAAAGAACACGATGCTACTATCGAAATCATAACGCCGAAAGAGTCGGAGAGGAGAGGGTGTCAGTTGAGTCTTTTGGCACATGGTCGTGGAAAAGAACTTTTCAACTTTTTACAGTCCCGTGGTGTTTTCTCAGACTGGCGGGAGCCGAATGTCATTCGAATTGCTCCGGTGCCGCTTTATAATAGTTTTGCCGATGCCTTCGAGTTTGGAAAAATTCTGAGCTTGGCTTATTCAAAAGAACATACAGCATGAAAACAGCTTTGGTTATTGGAGGAGGGCTAGTAGGGTCGCTTCACGCAGCAAATTTGGCGCGTCGGGGCCTGAAGGTAAAATTAATCGAAAGACGCCCGGACCTTAGAAACGTTGAGCTACAAGCGGGAAAATCCATCAACTTGGCTCTGAGCACCCGTGGATGGAAAGCCTTAGAAATGATCGGTGTTTCTGATAAAGTTCGTAAGGTCGGCATCCCGATGTACGGTAGGCGGATTCACGATCCTGAAGGGAATGTGAGTTTCCAGCCTTACGGCAAAGAAGGCCAAGCTATTTATTCCGTTTCGCGAGGGGAGTTGAACAGTGTTTTGCTCAATGCCGCAGAGGCCTACGAAGGGGTTGAAATGCGCTTTAACTGCAAATGTACCGGTGTTGATTTTGACAAGAGTATTGCCCACTTTCAGGATAGTCACTCGGGAGAAGAGTTTGAAGAAAAGGCTGATTTGATCTTCGGTACTGATGGTGCTTTTTCCGCGGTGAGGGCAGACATGCAAAAGACGCAGCGATTTAACTACCAGCAAGAATTTATTCCTCATGGCTACCGCGAATTATTGCTTCCGGCCAAGCCTGACGGAGAATTCATGATGGACAAAAATGCGCTACACATTTGGCCACGCGGAGGTTATATGCTCATAGCCTTGCCCAATCCTGACGGCAGTTTCACGTGTACGCTATTTATGCCTTATGAAGGTGAAAACTCTTTTGAAAACTTAAATAGCGACGGGGCGATTAACGAGTTTTTCAAGAAGCAATTCCCCGATTTTTACGAAATGATGCCCGATTTGGTAGCCGACTACAAGAGTCATCCACTATCAGATTTGGTCATTATTCGTTGTTACCCATGGGTGCGGGAGAATACCTGCCTCATGGGCGATGCCAGTCACGCTATTGTCCCGTTTTACGGACAGGGCATGAATTCCGGTTTTGAAGACTGTTCGGTGATGAACGAATTGCTTGATGCCAACAATGGGAATTGGGAGCGCACCTTGGATGATTTTCAGCAAATGCGCAAGCCTGATGCCGACGCCATCGCCGAGCTTGCCATGCGAAACTATGTGGAAATGCGTGACTCAGTGGCCGATCCTGATTTCATTTTGAGAAAGAAGATTGAAGCTAAACTCCACGAAAAGCATGGAGAAAAATGGATTCCGCTGTACTCGCAGGTCACCTTCAGCCACATCCGTTACAGCCATGCCCTCCGGGAAGGGAAACGTCACGATCGAATCATGCAAGAAGTGATGAATCGACCTGATATTGACTCAGAATGGGATTCGCCTGAGGTAGAACACAAAGCATTGGAGCTGGCAAATAATAAGTAACTTTATTGAGGTTCATGCGTATGGGCACTAAGCCCCGTTATAACGTAAAGAAACCTGTACGAATAATGTTACGACCCTTCATTGTATTGCTGTTTGTTGTTTTGTTCTGCTTTGACTCCGTCGGGCAGCATCACCGTGGATATAATGATGTCTTTCCTTCATATGGAAATTTTGAACGGCGGGGTTGGATCTTCAGTCCTGCCTTAACCTACATGTTTCCACAATTGAAATCGCCTGCTCAGCGTGTCTACTTTCCGGGCGGTGAGTCTTACGACATAGATTACAATCCTGCAGGACGGGTAGGTGTGGGGTTGGAGATCGGAAGATTCCAGCTTGTTGATAATTCTAATTTGATTTCTCACGTCCAATTAAACATGGGAATAAAAATGCTGCGTGGGATAGAGCGTTTTGAAGCAACTCTGGCAACTGAAAACAGTGCTCGCGCCGATGTGATAAAAAATGAAGGTGTTTTTAGTCACTCTTATGCCACCATGAGCTTTGTAGCGTCAAATATTCAACAATTCAGCCGCTTGGGCTTCGTTCAAAACTCAATCGGTATCAACGGTGACTATAGAATAGGCGAGGCAACAACTTACAACAGATCGGGTCTGCCAATTGAATTAGACAGTCCTTCTCAATTTATTTTTCAAGCGAACTATTCTATTGGAGTTGGTTTCAGAGTATCTGGAAACGTTCTGATCGTTCCCACCATTGAAACACCTATTCTTAACATTTATGAATACGATAATTTAAAATCGACACTTAAGATTTTCAATACGCGCTATCGACCGCTTATTTTTAGAGTAAGCGTATACATGCTCGACAGTAAGGCCGATAGAAAATGCCCGAAGAAAAAAAGCAAGCGAAAAGGGATTGAAAGGCTCTTTAAATGATTGAATTCCCTCATAAACCCTGAAGGAAAGGGTTGAATTTTTTTTCTTCGCCGATCGTGGTGTCCTCCATGTGCCCCGCATAAACTTTGGTGTCATCGGGAAGTGACATAATTTCTTCTTTAATTGAACGCATTAACTCTTCCATGTTGCCACCCGGCAGGTCCGTGCGTCCGATGCTTCGCTTGAAAAGAACGTCTCCTGAAATAAGTATTTTGCTGCTTTCACTGTGAAAGGCCACATGTCCGGGAGAGTGACCGGGCACAAACATGATTTTCAAGTGTTCTCCTCCCAAGGCGATTTCTTCATTTTTATAAAATTCGGGAGAAGGCGATTTCGCGTAATTCAATCCATACATTTCAGCCACTCGAGACACTGCCTCTAAAACGATTTCTTCCTGAGGATGAATCTTTGGCTTAAGTCCAAAAGTTCGATGGATAAAATCATTGCCAAACACATGATCAATATGGCAGTGGGTGTTCAAGAGTAGGGTCGGAGTGAGCCCTTTTTCTTCGATGGTTTGCTTCAATATTTCCTCTTCGCGCCGTTCGTAACAACCCGGATCAATAATTGCGCAATCGCCGTTTTCAGCAATTAACAAATAGGTGTTTTCTTGAAACGGATTAAAAGTAAATTTGACAACTTCGAGCATGCCTGAGCGTTTATCTGCGAATGTAGGGAATTCGGCACGTTGGCTGTTTTACTGAGGTAGTGATATTTTGATAATTGAAACGAAATAATCACCCGCTCTTTTAGTTATCTTTAAGGATTCAATGATTTTATTCACCCGATATGTGTTTCTGGCTTCTGCCGTGCTCTTTATGGCATTGGGTGTAAATGGTCAGTTTTACCAAGGGTCCTATCAGGAGTTTGGAAAAAACCGTGTTCAGTATAAAGATTTTTTATGGCAGCAATACCGGTTTAAGGAGTTTGATACGTATTTCTACGAAGGCGGTCAACAACTTGCTGAGTTTACAAGTAAGGTAGCCGCCAAGAATATTCATTCCTTAGAGGAGGTATTCGATTATCCCGTTCGGGACAAGCTGCAGTTCATAGTTTATAACTCACATACAGATTTTAAGCAAAGTAATATTGGCATTACCGGCGATCCCGAGCAGAACATTGGCGGTACGACTCAAATAGTTGGTTCTAAAGTATTCATCTATTTTGAAGGTGACTACATAAAATTTGAGCAAAATATAAGAAAAGGAATAGCACGAGTTTTAATTAACACTCGGCTATATGGCGGGAATTGGCGTGACGTTATCAAATCTTCCACCCTACTTAATTTGCCTGATTGGTACATCGAAGGTTTAATTCTTTATGCCTCTCAAGCTGTAGATGATGACGCGGAAAACATCATCAGGAATGATGTCATGTCAGGCGCATACGAGAAACTAAACCGCTTGGAAGGACGAGAGGCCTCCTTTGCGGGGTACGCACTTTGGTCTTACGTTGCGGAGATTTACGGGGAAAATATCATTCCCAATATTCTTTATATGAGCGGTGTAAGTCGCAATGTGGAGAGCGGATTTCTCTTTGTTTTAGGAAAGTCGCTGGATACGATTACCAAAGAATTTATAGCGTATTACAGGGGTGAGTACGGCTCTATGTTTATAGCTAAGGAACCGATTGCTCTCAATCATCCTGATATAAAAACAAAGGACAATCGCGTTTACACCACATTTAAAATTAGTCCCGACGGAAGGTATGCCGTATACGTGAGCAATATTTTAGGACAGTACCGACTTTATCTCTATGATATCCTCACCGGTAAACGAAAAAAAATCCTCAAGGCTGAACATAAATTGCTGCGTATACCGGATTACAGCTTTCCGGTTATTGCTTGGCACCCTTCTTCGGGAGCATTCACCTATGCCAAAGAGTGGCGAGGTGAGTTGAAACTCTGTACCTATAACATTGATGATCGAAAAACCACCGAGCGGAATGTCTTTATTCTGGACGAAATTCTTTCGATGGAATACAGTCCGAATGGTCAACAACTCATCCTTTCAGCGGTTGACAATGGTCAGACCGACCTGTACCTCTATTACAATATTGGTAACAGACAGGAAAAGCTTACAGACGATATTTTTGGTGATTTTGATCCTAGTTTTTCAAAAGATGGAAGTCGGATAATTTTCACATCAAACAGACCGGATGATACCCTTCGGACCAGACCTAATCCTATAGAATTGAGCCGGAACAGAGATGTCTTTGCTTACAATCTTAGGTCAAGGTCTCCCTATTTGGAGCGTATTACCGATACACCTGATTTGATTGAGAAAGATCCCTACCAGTATGAAGGAAGAAAATATACTTTTTTGGCAGATTACAAAGGTTCCGTCAATCGATATGTTGCTGTTTACGACAGTACCGTGAGCAGAATCGATACAACCATTCACTATCGTTTTTTTACGGTAGCCGAGCCGCTAAGCAATTATGCCTCAGATCTCTTGGACTACACGGTTTACCCGAATACCGGAGAATTCAGCGTGTTCACTTTTGCCAACGATGATTATCAGTTTTACCATGGAAACACTTCTAATGATGGAATGGCTGCCCGCATCGAGCCGGAAGAAATTGCACCGAGAGAAGAAGGAAGCCCAATAGCCAATCAGCCGAAAAGAACAGAAGAGCTCGAAGAAGCAGACCTGATCTTTTTACCTGAAGAAGAAGAGCAGGACACAGAGATTGATATCAACAATTATCGCTTTGAGGGAGAACCTGATTACTCTTATGAGCGCGAAACCATCACGCTTCAGGAGCTGCCAACCGCTGAGGATGATTATCGACCGTCAGAACAAGGTTATACGGTATTAGATACGATGGATCTTCCCGGGGCTCGGAATTATAATTTGAACTTCACTACCGATAAAGTGCTTGTTCAACTTGACAATACCTTTATGTCTGAGTTTTATAGGCCGCTATCAGGAACCGATGCGTTGAGTCCCGGATTAGGTGGTATGTTCAAATGGGGCGTCAGTGACCTTTTCGAAGACTATAAAATTGTCGGTGGCTTCCGCATAGCGGGAAATTTCGGTAACAATGACTTCATGTTAATGGGTGAGGATTTATCTCGACGAGTTGACAGGAGATTAATGCTCTTGCGTCAGCAGGCAAGGTATACTGATGGATTCTCATTGGTAGAAGTTGTTGGGTATACGGCCGCCTATCGACTGAGTTATCCGATTAATGAGGTGTTCAGCATACGCGGTTCAGCGAAGTACAATTTTGAAGAAGGAATTCTACTTGGTACTGATGCTTTGAGTATGCAACAGCCAAACACACTGCAGCATTTTACCGGGGTATTGGGAGAAGTGGTATTTGATAATACACTTCCTATGGGGCTTAATTTGCGAAGAGGAATGCGCTGGAAAGCCTGGGGGGAATACTATATGGACCCTACCCGAACTGACAGAACGCTAATTACGATTGGTATTGATTGGAGGAACTACTTAAAAATTCACCGAAACCTTATTCTCGCCAACCGTCTTGGTTGGTCTACCTCATTAGGTGCGGAACGCGTCGCATTCTTCTTGGGTTCGGTTGACAATGTGATGAATCCGAGAGTGGATGATTCCCTTCCACTCGATCCCGAGCAGAATTATGCCTATCAAACCAGAGGAAGCCCGATGCGCGGTTTCTTCGCCAATTCCAGAAACGGAAATAGTTTTGCCGTGCTCAATAATGAATTGCGTTGGCCTGTCTTCAGTTATTTTTTCCAAAAGCCTCTGAAGAGTGACTTTTTGGAGAATTTCCAAGTTCTTGGGTTTTTTGATGTAGGTTCGGCTTGGACCGGACCCACTCCTTATTCAGAAGAAAACTCCTTTAACAGCACGGTGATTGAATCGGGGAATGTGACTATCGAAATCGAGAACAATCGAGACCCGGTGGTATATGGATATGGATTTGGTTTGAGAAGTAAGTTGCTGGGGTATTTTATCCGAGCAGATTGGGCTTGGGGTGTAGATGATGGCATCACACTCGACAGGGTATTTTACATATCTTTAGCTCTGGACTTCTGATTAGTCATTCGGCTTCAAAGTTCCCCAAAAAATTGAGTATGATTTTGACTGAAGACTTGGCGGCTTCTGCCGAAGAAGCACTTGATGATTTTATTGCAATTCGCAGACATTTGCACGCCAACCCTGAACTGTCGTTTCAAGAAAAAAAAACGGCAGCGTATGTTTCACAAAAGCTTACGGAGCTAGGCATTGAGCACAAGAAAGGGGTAGGTGGACATGGAATTATTGCCGACATCGTAGGCAATAAAGAGGGAAAAATAGTGGCGGTAAGAGGCGATATGGATGCCCTCCCCATTACAGAACTCAATCAGACATCGTATGTGTCCAAGAATCACGGAGTCATGCATGCTTGCGGGCATGATGTACACACTACATGCATACTTGGGGCGGCTAGGCTTTTGCAAGAAAGGAAGTCTTCTTTAAGGGGTACGGTTCGGTTAATTTTTCAACCTGCCGAAGAGCGGATTCCGGGTGGAGCATCTTTGATGATAAAGGATCAGGCGCTTAAAAATCCTGATGTCCAACTGATCTTCGGGCAACACGTGTATCCCGATATGGAGGTAGGAAATGTGGGTTTTCGCCCCGGAATGTATATGGCCTCGGCCGACGAACTTTACATTACGGTAAAAGGAAAAGGTGGTCATGCCGGCCTGCCGCATAAAACCATTGATACCGTTCTTTTGGCCTCGAGCGTGGTGACCGCCATCCAGCAGTTAGTGAGCCGACGTGCCCTTGCTTCAATGCCTACTGTAGTCTCCATCGGAAAGTTTATTGCCAACGGTGCGACTAATGTGATCCCGGATGAGGTAAGGCTGGAAGGTACCATCCGCACGATGAATGAAAAATGGAGATTTGAACTACATGATCTGCTAAAAGATCTGGTATCAGGGATTTGTAAATCGATGGGGGGCGCTGCTGAAATTGAAGTTAGAAAAGGATTTCCGGCTTTGATCAACGACGAGGGTTTAACTGTTTGGGCAAAGCAAAAAGCAATTGAGTTGCTGGGAGAGGAAAATGTGCACGATCTGGATTTGCGAATGACTGCCGAAGATTTTTCTTACTTCGCACAGGAAATTCCTGCATGCTTCTATCGATTGGGAACATCGAATTCAGAAAAAGGTCTGGGAGCACCCTTGCACACCGGAAACTTTGACATTGACGAAGATGCCCTGCGAATTGGTACATCGCTTATGGCAACATTGGCTGCTAAAGCCTTGGAAGAATTATAATCAAATGCCGGCTCCGGCTACGATTGACGCGCTACAACTTACTAGTTCGCTACTTCGCTCATAAACTTGATGCGCATTAAACGTAATTGCTCTTCGGTATAATCTCCATCAAATTCGTTATATGCTTCTGAAATATCGTCAGACTCGGCTTCGAGAAAGTAGTCGTAGATCTCTTCTTGTTCCTCTTCATCAAGCATGTCGTTCAAATAGTAGTCAATGTTGATTTTTGTACCCGAACCCACTATGGCTTCTATTTCATCGATTACATCTTCCATCTCTTTTCCTTTCGCCTTTGCGATGTCTTCCAAAGGAAGCTTTCGGTCGATGTTTTGGATGATGTGAACCTTTAATCCCGACTTGTTGACGATCGATTTTACTACTAAATCTTGAGGTCTGTCAATTTCATTCTCTTCAACATAACGCTTGATGAGGTCTAAGAACGGCGCTCCGAATTTGCGTGCCTTTCCGGCACCAACCCCCACGATACTCGTTAGTTCTTCCGTAGTGATGGGATACTGCGAAGCCATCTCCTGCAATGAGGGATCTTGAAAAATGACGTAACCCGGTAACTCTTTCTTTTTACTGATTTCTTTTCTCAGCGATATCAGCATTTTATAAAGCCTGTCGTCCATGGCTCCTTTACCACCGCCTGCATCAGACGCGTCATCCACACCGCTGTAATCATTTTCCTTGATGAGCTCTATGGAATATGGTTTTTTGATAAAATTTTCACCTTTTTCAGTGAGCTTCAAAACGCCGTAGGATTCAATTTCTTTGGAAAGCAAACTACGAACGGTCGACTGGCGAATCACTGCATTCCAAAATTTTTCATCCTCGTCCTGTCCGGCGCCAAAACATTCCAGTTCGTCGTCTTTGTAGGTTTTCACTTCGGCAGTCTCATTACCCACCAAAATATTAATTAAGTGAGCTGCCTTGTGACGTTGTTTTGATTCGCGCACGCATTCCAGCAATAGTTTGATTTGATCTTTTCCTTCAAAACGCTCTTTTGGATGGCGACAATTGTCGCACATCTCCACACATTTATCTGAATCAAACTCTTCGCCGAAATAGTGAAGGATGAATTTCCTTCGGCAAAGACTGGTTTCTGAATAAGAGACAATTTCCTGAAGGAGTTGACGCCCGATTTCCATTTCGGACACATGCTTGCCTTGAAGAAATTTCTCCAGCTTTTCGATGTCTTTATAGCTGTAAAAAGCCAAGCAGTGACCTTCGCCACCATCTCGTCCTGCTCTCCCCGTTTCTTGGTAGTAGCTCTCGATGCTTTTTGGAATATCGTGATGGATAACGTAGCGCACATCGGGTTTATCTATTCCCATTCCGAAAGCAATCGTGGCTACTATCACGTCAGCATCTTCATTTAGAAATGCATCTTGATGTCTGGATCGCATACCTGCATCCATACCGGCATGATAAGGGAGCGCATTGATGCCGTTTACTTTCAGCGATTCTGCGACCTCCTCAACCTTTTTTCGGCTAAGGCAATAAATGATTCCCGTTTTTCCGGGACGGGCTTTAACAAATTTGATGATTTCTCGAACAACGTCTTTTTTTGGCCGCACCTCATAGTAGAGATTCCCTCGATTAAAGGAGTCCTTGAACACCTTCGCATCGGTCATGCCGAGGTTTTTTTGGATATCCTGCTGTACTTTAGGGGTTGCCGTTGCCGTGAGGGCAATGATGGGCACATCAGTAATCTCTTCGATTATAGCCCTGAGCCGGCGGTATTCCGGCCTGAAATCATGACCCCACTCCGAGATACAGTGAGCTTCATCAATAGCAAAAAATGAGACTTCGGCACCTTGAAGAAATTCAATGTAGTCGGCTTTTGTCAAGCTCTCAGGAGCCATGTAAAGCAGCTTTGTCACGCCACTTTTTACATCTTCCTTCACTTTTTGGATTTCCGACTTATTGAGGGACGAATTTAAAAAGTGTGCAATCCCGTCGTTTTCGCTAGTACCGCGGATGGCATCTACCTGATTCTTCATCAGGGCGATCAGCGGAGAAACGACAATAGCAGTTCCTTCCTTCATCAAGGCCGGGAGCTGATAGCAAAGTGATTTTCCACCACCTGTCGGCATGATGACGAAGGTGTGGTTGCCACTTAGTACATTTTCAATGATTTTTTCTTGTTGCCCTTTAAAGGAGGAGAATCCAAAATATTTGGTCAACGCCTCTTTCGGCGAAATTAGTTCTGATAACATTTTCAGATATTCAGTTTACCCAACAATACTACTTTCTGCACCTCTATGTTACAGCGCTGTTGTATGATTTTCAATTTACGACAATCGTTCTAATTAGCAATTCTCGGAAGAAGAAATTTTTCAAGAATCTACGCGGTGAGTAAAGAATTTTGCGCAACGCGAATTTGAGATTAAAGCTACGAAAAAACGCGAATACACGGAATGAATTGTATTAGCTTTGCGTTTTATGGTAAAATAAGTTCTGTAAGGGATGGCCGACCCCAATGAGATGACATTTCTGCAACACCTTGAAGAATTAAGGTGGCGAATAATAAAAGCCTTTATAGCCATATTGGTCTTCGCGACAGCTGCATTTGTTTTCAAAAATATCGTTTTTGACGTATTAATCTTCGCACCAAAGAATGCCGATTTCATCACCTACCGGTTTTTCTGTCGCATGTCCGAAATCTTAGGATTAGATGACAGCCTATGTCTGACATCCTCTTTTGAGTTGCAAAATATTACCATGAGCGGACAATTTACTTCTCATATTTTGGTTTCGGTTGTCTTGGGCTTTATCATTTCTTTTCCTTATGTATTTTATCAATTGTGGGCTTTTATCATGCCCGGCCTTAGTGGGAGTGAGAAAGCTACTGCCAGAGGTGCAGTTGTAGCTACTTCTTTTTTGTTTCTGGCGGGGGTGCTTTTCGGTTACTTTCTCATTTCACCATTATCGGTACAGTTTTTAGGGGGCTACCAAGTGAGTGATCAAGTCGAAAATATTATTGCCTTGAATTCTTTTATCACAACCGTTACCATGACAACCCTTTCAGGAGGGCTCGTATTTCAATTGCCCGTTGTCATCTATTTTCTGGCTAAGCTCGGTTTGGTGACACCTGAGAGTCTCAAAAAATACCGCAAACACGCTATTGTCGGAGTTCTAATTTTAAGTGCCATCATCACTCCACCCGACGTTACCAGTCAGATATTGGTAACTTTACCACTACTGGTGCTCTATGAGGTGAGTATACACATAGCTCGCTTCGTGGTGAGAAAAAATCGGCGGGAAGAACTCACTTCTTAATGAAACGGCCAAGTGAGGATGCAGTCCAATAGCTCCATATCAAAGATTAATATCAAGAGATGCATTGTTTTATTTCTTCTTGGATTTCTCTTCCTGCCATTTCATTCACTCGCCCAAAAGACAATTGTATACGGAAGTGTTTTCGATACTAATACCAAGGAGCCGCTGCCTTTTGTTAATGTAGCATTTAAAGGGAGTAAAGTGGGTACGACTACGGACCTCGATGGAAACTACAGGCTCGAAACCTATTATGCCGAAGATTCTTTGGTGGCTTCATTTGTAGGATATAAGCCTCGTTCCTTTAAGGTCAAAAAAGACCGGAGTCAGAAGATAGATTTCCCGTTGGAAGAGGGTTCTGTTAGCTTGGGAGAGGTCGTTGTAAATGCCAAAGATTTTGAAAATCCGGCCCACGTCATTCTGAAGAAAATTATCAAAAACAAACCGATTAATAACCGCGAAAAACTGCAATCTTATCAGTACGAAACGTATAACAAGATTGAGTTTGACCTGAATAATCTCTCAGATAAATTTACCGAGAGGAAGATTTTCAAATCCTTTGATTTCATCTTTGATAACATTGACTCAACCGGTGAGAAAGTTTCTCTTCCCTTTTTTATGACCGAAACGCTCAGTGACTATTATTATCGACGTGATCCAAAGGGAAGAAAAGAGGTTATTCTTGCCACCAAGGTTTCCGGGATCAACAATGAAAGCATTTCCCAATTTTTGGGGCAGATGTACCAAGATGTTAACATCTACCAGAATTCACTCGGAATCTTTGGTAAGAACTTCGTGAGTCCCATTTCAGATTACGGATTGGTTTTCTATAAGTACTATTTGGTTGATAGTGCTTACATCGAAAATAAATGGTGCTACCGTTTAGATTTTCTTCCGAAAAACGAGAGTGAATTAGTTTTTGAAGGACATTTCTGGGTAAATGATACCACATATGCGATAAAGGAAATTGACGCGACTATCCTGCCTTCAGCGAATATCAATTTTATTACCGATCTGAAGGTAAGGCATCAATACAATGAGGTGGAGCCCGAAGTCTGGATGTTAAAACGAGAAGAGCTAGTGGCCGACTTCAGTTTGATTGAGTCGGAAATGGGTTTTTACGGGAAAAAAATCACCACTTATCGCGATTTTGTAATCAATGAACCAAAGGAAAACGAATTTTATGGTGGTGCGGAACACGTGATTGTAGAAACTGAAATCAATGCCCTGGAAGAAGAGTATTGGAAAGAAAACAGGCATGAAATAATATCAGAAGAACAACAAGCCATCTATGATATGGTGGATAGCCTCAAGACAAACAAGGTATTTATGACCTACGTGGATGTGGTGAACTTCATCTTTCAGGGTTATTGGGTTGATGGAAAAGTAGAATGGGGACCTGTTTTTACTTTTCTCAGCTACAATACCGTTGAAGGCCTTAGGCCGAAGTTTGGTTTGCGCACGTCGAATGATTTTAGCAAACGTTTACTGCTTGAAGGTTATGTAGCCTATGGTCTCAAAGACGAGCGATTTAAATACATGCTCGGAGGTCAATACTTTTTGAGCAAGAAGCCTCGGCAGGTCTTGGGTGCTTATTATTCTGAAGATTACGAGTTGATTGGTCAGGTGCCGAACTATTTTCCCCGCGATCATATTGTTCAAGCGCTAACCGTAAGAAATCCGCAAGACAGGTTGATTTTGAACAAGCAAAGCCGGATCTATACAGAAAGAACATGGTTCACCGGGTTTTCAACCTTGCTGGAATTCAGGAGAAGAGAGCTGTCATCAGCCGGTGCATGGAATTTTGAGCGATACGAAAATATCAGGGGAGAAATTCAATTGGTCGATGTGTCAAATATCATCAGTTCAGAAATCTCTCTGGGTTTTCGATTTGCTTACCGCGAAAACTTTGTGGAAGGCGAATTTGAACGAATCTCTTTGGGAAGTATCTGGCCCATCGTGAATGTGCGAATGGATTTAGGTTTGAAAGGCGTTTTAGGAAGCGATTACGACTACCAAAAAATCACCCTTACTGCAACGGATAAAATCCCTCTGGGGCCATTCGGAACCATGAAATATTCATTGGAGGGAGGAAAAACCTGGCAGAATATACCCTATCCGCTTCAATTTGTGCACTCCGGAAACGAAAGTTTTTTCTACAACAGTGAGGCTTTCAACACCATGAATTTCTTTGAATTTGTCAGTGATGAATACATCGCTATGAGAGCCGAACACCATTTCGAGGGTTTTTTCTTCAACAAAATTCCGCTATTCAAAAAATTGAAGTGGCGAGAAATTGTTGGAGTAAATGGAGTCTACGGTAGATTTAACCTGGCAAATACGCAAGAGCTGATTTTGCCTCAAAACACTTTCGTTTTGGACGAAAAACCATTTGCAGAAGCATATTTGGGAGTGGAGAATATTTTTCGCTTTTTCAGGGTAGATGCCGTTTGGCGTCTCACTTATCTTGATAATCCTAACTCACCAAACTTTACCTTGCTTCTCGGGTTCGACATTAAATTTTAGAAACTATGATTCTTCGCACTGAAAATCTGATCAAGAAGTACAAGAAACGCACGGTTGTCAAAGGCGTGTCAGTTCAGGTACAGCAGGGTGAAATCGTCGGATTACTCGGCCCTAACGGAGCAGGTAAAACAACGACTTTTTACATGATCGTGGGCTTGGTTCAACCCAATTCAGGGAAGATATTCTTGGACAAGGAGGATATTACGGATCGAGCCATGTATGAGCGTGCTCAGTTAGGCGTTGGCTACCTGCCACAGGAGGCGAGCGTTTTTCGCAAGCTAAGCGTAGAGGACAATATCAAGGCGGTTTTGGAAATGACCAAACTGAGTAAAGCCGATCAATCGGCAAAACTCGAGTCGTTGATTGAAGAGCTGGGATTGGGACATGTACGAACCAACCGCGGTGACTTTCTTTCGGGAGGTGAGCGTCGCCGAACGGAGATTGCGCGAGCTTTGGCGACTGACCCCAAATTTATCTTATTAGATGAACCTTTTGCAGGGGTAGATCCGATCGCAGTGGAGGATATACAATCAATCGTAGCTCAGCTCAAAACCAAGAATATCGGTATTCTGATCACCGATCACAATGTGCAAGAAACCCTTTCGATTACCGATCGAGCCTACCTGCTCTTCGAAGGAAATATTCTTAAATCGGGTTCGGCCGAAGATTTGGCCAATGATGAGCAGGTGAGAAAAGTTTACTTGGGTAAGAATTTTGAATTGAAGCGGAAAGTACTTTAAGCCATCTCCCGCTCCTCCAAGTGGAAGCTATACTTCTCCATAATCTGGTTGGCCAATAGTTTTTTGCACGCTTCTTCTACTTTTTTCTCGGCGGCTTCCTTGCTGTCGGCCGAGACTTTTAGCGAAATGTGCTTGCCAATCCGCACATTGGTGATTTCTTCCAAACCCAAATTTTTCATGGCGCCGGTTACGGCTTTTCCTTGAGGGTCCAGTAATGCATCGAGTGGCATGATGTCTATTTCGGCAGTGAATTCCATGATTTTATTTTGAAATTAAGGACAGGATGAAATACAAAAGTAGTACAATCGGGATGGAAGAAAACCCAAAAAGTAGAAATAAGCCGAGACCAGTGATAATTAACGCGATTTTCGATTTTTTTCTGTCTGCATCGCCTGAGAATTTCAAGGCCAGCAAAGGAATCTCAGCCACGAGCAGAATTCCCAAAATAATCGAAGCAAAGTCGACTAAGCCCGTCGATTCTTTGAAATAAGTCAAAGCATTATTTAAAAAATCCAATTCAACAAAACCTGCCGTACCCACCAAAGCGATACTAACCCAGAAAAGCGCATTTGCAGGTGTCGGCAATCCGATGAATCCCGTTGATTGTCTCGTGTCAATATTAAACTTACCGAGTCGATAGGCAGAAAATCCCGCCATCAGGATGGGCAGAAAAAGTGCCAATGCACCCCATCCGAGAACGAATTCCTGTTCGAAAACGCCGTTAAATTGAAGCGCCAAAAAAGAAGGTGCTACCCCAAAGCTTACTACATCTGCCAGAGAGTCCAGCTGTTTGCCAAGCTCGCCGCTCACGCCCAAAGCTCTGGCCACCAATCCGTCAAAGAAGTCGAATCCCGCCCCCGCTAAAATGAGCCAAGCTGCAATTTCGGGTTGGTTTTGAGAGCAAAAATAGAGCGATAAAACACCCGATAATAAATTGCTCAGCGTAAGTAAATTGGGAATTTGAGATTTCAGAGACATTGACCCAAAATTAACCAATGATCGTGCAATTTTTTCTGATCTTTCGTGTTTTACCACGGAATTGATGTTTATTTTTCGGATTATGGTTTCTTCAAAGTGGGCGCTTTCTGCCGCCGGTGCTTTCTTGCTTTGCTTTTTTGTTTTGCAAGATGCTTATGCCCAAACCAGGAAATACAGCAACGAATTTCTGAATATCGGGGTTGGAGCGAGGCCGCTAGCAATGTCGGGTGCGGGAGTCGCTTCCGTTTCTGATGTTACCGCCGGATACTGGAATCCTGCGGGGCTTACCGACATCAATGCCGATCTTGATATTGCAGGGATGCATGCCGAGTACTTTGCAGGAATTGCTCAATACGACTACGGTGCCATTGCAAAAACCATCGACAGCACATCGGTTATTTCACTTTCCGTCATACGCTTTGGGGTGGATGATATTCCCAATACAACTCAACTTATCAATGCTGACGGAACCTTAAACTACGATAACATCACTACCTTCTCAGCCGTTGATTATGGCTTTTTGGTTTCTTATGCCAAGGAGCTCAAGGTTCCCGGCTTATCGGTTGGTGCCAATGTGAAAGTCGTACACCGCATCATCGGAGATTTTGCCTCAAGCTGGGGTTTTGGCCTTGATGCGGGTGTCATTTACCGCAAAGGAAATTGGCGCTTTGCCGCAATGGCGCGCGACCTTACTTCCACTTACAATGCCTGGAATTATACTTTGGACGAAGAAACCCAAGAGGTCTTCATTACCACGGGCAATGAGCTTCCCGAAAATGGATTGGAAATCACTCTGCCACGTTTCATCTTCGGGGCATCGTATAAAAAAGAGCTGGGTAAGTTTGCCTTGCTGGGAGAGGTCAATGCAGCACTTACTACTGACGGCCAACGAAATGTGTTGATCAGTGCCGATCCGCTGAGTATTGATCCCGTGATGGGGGTTGAAGCGAGTTACCTCAACATGATTTTTCTGCGGGCGGGAATTGGAAATATCCAAAAAATCAAGACCTTCCAGGGAACGGAAGAGTACAGCGTACAGCCCAATTTAGGTGTAGGGCTAAGATTAGGTAATTTCTTCCTCGACTATGCGATCACCGATATAGGGAATACTTCGGAAGCACTGTATTCTAACGTGTTTAGTTTACGCTTCAGGATATTTAAGCAAGCTCAGTGAAAAAACTCTACCTACTAGGTTTTTTATTCATATCGTCACTCATTCAAGCTCAGCCTTTCGGCAATGAGTGGATCAACTACGATCAGAAGTATTACAAGTTTCCCGTAGCTGAAGAGGGCGTTTATAGAATCACTTTCAATGATTTGGCAAATGCGGGAATTCCCATTTCGGGAATTGACCCGGCTAATATTCAGATTTTCGCGGCCAACGAAGAAGTACCGATTTATATTGAAGGTGGAGATGACGGATTTTTTAACTCCACTGATTTCATTGAATTCGTAGGACGAAAGAATGATGGTTCTCTCGAAACTGCGCTCTACGATTCGCCTGACGATCAGCCAAATCCATACTATAGTCTTTTTAACGATACGCTGAATCATTTCATTACCTGGAATACCACCGGGAACAATCTGCGGTTTCAGCAAAACGATTTGAGCGATCTTGAAACGTATACACCTCGTGAGTTTATCTGGAAGCGACTGCGTCAGGTTTACAGCAACGGCTATTATCAGGGGCAATTGGATGCCATTGGTATTTCCATACCGTTTTACACGAAAGGAGAAGGCTGGATGAGCGGCCGTTTTGGTTTTCCGCAAGGGAACAACTCTATTACTACAACCTTCAGTTCTGCGGGAGTTTATCAAACGGACGGTGCTCCTTCCGGAGAAATGTCCTCCGTATCAGCGGGGGTGTCAAATGCAGCTTCAGGTTCGGGAAACAATCACCTCTTGCAAATACGTTTTGGTTCTGAAAATACCTTGGCTGTAAACCATCAGTTTCAAGGTTATCAGGTCAACCGGTTTACCTTTGATGTGCCCAACGCGTCAATCGGAGCAGAATCCACCCCCGTAAGGCACGAGGTGTCAAACGTGCTCGGGGTCGCCAGCGATTATCAAGCCTTGGCTAGTGTCGAGTTTACCTTTCCGCATATCACTGACTTGGCAGGAGCAGATGCTTTCAAATTTCTATACAAGCTTAACACCCAACAAAGCAAAACGCGCTTTGATCTCAGCAGTATTGTCGGAACCAATCCTCGAGTATATACGAATGGCTCCGATGCTCAGCGAGCAGAAATGATAGAAGACGGAGCTACCTACAGAACTTTGCTCGAGAATAGCTTTGGCGATGATACTTACGACGCATACTTAATAACCGATGAATCGGTAAAGCCGATCGGGCCAATAACAGCCGTTGCGAATAATGGTTTTTTTACCAACTATGGACTGGCCGAGGTAGACTCAGCATTTTTAATAATTACTCATAAATCACTTTTAGAAACGGCCCAGGCTTACGCCAATTACCGCCAGATTCGATTCAATACGGTACTTGCTGAGGTCGATGAACTTTACGACCAGTTTGGAGGCGGGGTAGAAAAGAGCGGTTTGGCTTTGCGGAATTTTTGCGATTTTCTATTGAATTCCTGGCCTACACCGCCGCGATACCTCTTGCTATTGGGAAAGAGTGTGCGGACCGTTCCTGAGTCATTTGCTCCGGGGTCGAGAAGAGATTCTGCCAGCTATGCACGAAACTTAGTTCCGACGTTGGGCTATCCTTCGGCCGATAATTACATAACCGCCGGGTTGGGAAACACCATTTTGGAACCCGCCTTTCGAACAGGAAGGATAAGTGCGCGTAATCAGGAAGAGCTCCAATGGTACCTTGACAAACTCCAAACTTTCGAAGCGCAACCACAAGCCGCGTGGATGAAAAATGTACTCCACTTCGGTGGCGGGCGCGATAGTCAGGAGCAAAATCGCTTTGCCTCTTACCTGTTCAATTACGAACAAACCATCGAAGACTCCGCTTTTGGCGCCGATGTTCATACTTTTCTGAAGACCTCTTCCATTCCGATTGAGATTAATCTTTCGGAAGAAGTGGATATGCTGATTAATGGAGGTTCATCTCTAATGACCTTCTTTGCCCATGCGAGTTCAGATGGTTTTGACCAAACCATTGACAATCCTAACAATTACGAGTGGAACGGGAAGTATCCTTTCCTTCTGGGCAATGGCTGCTACACGGGAGATTTTCACGGTCCCGGCCAAGGGAGTACCGCCGAGCAGTACACCATTTTGCAGGAAAAGGGAGTCATCGGATTTTTATCGTCGACCGAGCTGGGTTTCGAAGCTTCGCTAAATGATTACAGTCGTAAATTCTATCGATACCTTTCCATTGATAATTATGGCGGAACGGTTGGTGATCATATTCGCGAAACCGTTCGCGAAATTCAAGATCAAAACAGTCCTGAAAACCTTTTTGTAATCAACACTACGTTGGGAATGTCCCTGCAGGGTGATCCCGCAGTGGTAATCAATTCATGGCCAAAGCCCGACTTGAGCATTTCCGAGCAAGATATTTTCTTTACCCCATCCGAGATTACGGCTGAGACGGACAGCTTTACGGTGAATGTGGTGGTGACCAATATCGGTCGTGGAACGTATCAACCCTTTTCCGTCGCGCTGGAGCACGAAACACCCGAAGGAGTTGGAGACTCGGTTTACGTGCGCACCATGGAAGGCCTTCTTTTCCGGGATACCGTGAGAATCAACCTTCCGGTAAATGTTCAGACAGGACTCGGGCTCCATCGCTTCAATGTATTGGTAGACCTTCCCGCTAATGAAGTAGATGAATTGGATGGCTTTGAATCCATAAACAATCAGGTTTTTAATCGACAGCTTTTCATTTCAAATGGTGGAATCGTTCCGATTTACCCCTACCGTTTTGCGGTAGTTGATGAAAACCCGGTAGAACTTCGCGCCTCTACGGGAGATCCATTGGCGGAAGCCGCAACTTACCGGATTGAGGTTGACACAACTGATTCTTTTGACAGTCCGGGACTTTTGTTCACGGAAATCACTCAGACCGGGGGAGTTTTGGAATGGGAGCCGACGCTCAACTACTCCGACAGTTTAGTGGTGTATTGGCGATGTGCTAAATTAGGTGATGAAGAAGTGAATTGGCGCGAAAGTTCTTTCCAATATATTCCCGAAAGACGCGGCTGGGGGCAAGCTCATATTTTCCAATTTGAGAACAATAGCCTTTCGCAAAAAGAATTTAACCGAGCTGAACGGCAAATTGATTACTTCACCGGATCGGTAAGGATAACCAACAACGTTTTAGGAAATTCGATCTCAAACGCCAATGAGGTAGTGCTGAATACCGATGTTGTTGAATACGGTCTGTGCTTAGGTACTCCGTCGATTTATCTCGTTGTGTTTGACCCGATAACTTTTGATGCCTGGGGCACGGATTACGGCGGAGAAAATCCGGAGAATAATTTCGGCAACGATAACACCGGCGATCGAAATCCTCCTTGCAGACCTCGCGTAGAGAATTACTTCATTTTCAGGCAGAATAACCCCACGCAAATGCAAGCTCTGGCCGATTTGCTGCTCTCTGATATCATTCCGGATGGGCACATAGTGGTATTGTATTCAGCGCGCTACGTAAGCTACGATGATTGGGATGCAACGCCCGATATCTACGATGCCTTCCAAGCTATGGACGCTTCAATCATCGGGTCAGAAATGGCGCAAGACAGCGTTCCCTACTCGCTCATTACCAGGAAGGGTGATCCCGATTTTGTCTTTGAACTTTATGGAGAAAGCATTACCGATGAACTCAATAATATTGTGGATGTGCCCGCCTCGGGAAGCTCAGGTCTGATGGTCTCTCCACAAATCGGACCTTCGAGCAATTGGCAAACCCTCAGCTGGCAAACTAGTTCTCTTGAATCTGTTCCCGGAGATTCTTCTCGGATATCCATTTTCGGCGTCAAGCCAAATGGTGTGAAGGAAGAACTGCTGCAAAGCCCTTACAACGAGCTCACGAATGAATTGATTGATTTTGGTTCAGAAGTTTCCCCGCAGGAATATCCTTTTTTGGAGCTTCGATTATTTTCTGAAGATGAAGAAAATCAAACACCGAGGCAGGTCGATCGGTGGCACGTGCTATATGATGAGGTCACCGAATTGGCTGTAAATCCAAGTCGGCATTTTGCTTTTTCGGGGGATGAAGTAGCACAAGGCGCGGACGGATTTCTTTCGGTGGCCAT
>JGI12048J13642_10467387_pt1 | contig 29190 bp, 23 predicted proteins | sample ElkSlonscriptome_16_FD_13642 | JGI IMG/M metagenome (IMG submission 13642)
TGTATGTTGAGTATAGCGTTGCGGAATTTCCCGAAAGTAAGTTATTTTTGAGCATCATCAAGACTTGGTATTGTTGGAATCTGGGGCAATATGACAAATTATTGGGCGATCGCAGTCGGCATCAACCAGTATCAGCGTCTCCAGCCGCTCATGTATGCCCAGCGAGATGCCTCTGCGATCCAGCAGTTTTTGGTAGAGGAAGCTCAGTTTTCTGACTCCCAGTGTCGCTTGTTGACCGACACTTCACCGACGGTCAATGGGCAGTCCACCGTTCCAAATCGAGAAAACATTCAGCAATTTGTTGTCCAGATTTGCCAGCAGGCAATCCAGCCAGAAGACGTGTTGTGGTTTTTCTGGAGCGGTTATGCCGTGCAGCATCAAGAGAGAGATTATTTGCTGCCCCTGGATGGAGATCCGAATCAACCTATTGCGACGGGTATCCCGATGAGCGAGCTGTTTGCGACGCTACGCACTGCTCCGACTCAGAATATCGTCGTGCTCCTCGACATGAAGCGTTGTCAAGGAACCTTTGATGATGGCTCTCGCCTTGGAGATCACACTCTCGCCTTAGCATCAGAGCACAATCTAGCTGTGTTTCTGGGGTGCCAGCCCGACCAGTTCGCCCATGAGACTCTGGCTCTCCGACAAGGGTTGTTCACGACAGCGTTACTCGAAGGTCTCCGCAGCTATGGATGTTCAACCCTTGCTCATCTTTCACAATATTTGGGCGATCGCCTGCCTGAGCTAAGTCAACAGCACTGGCGTCCCCCGCAAGACGCAGCGATGGTGATTCCAGCTGAGCTTCGCTATCAGCTAATCTTGCCAGGAAAAACGTCGCCTGTAGAAAAACCGCTACCACCTCAGGTGCCAGGGCTAGATTTCAGCCAAACTCAACCGTCTGCCCCTCCAGAATTCGAGCCGCCAACGGTTGATTCTTCTGAAATAACGCCCTCGCCTCCGGGGCAAGTTACATCTGCTCCCCCGTCCCAGCTATCTACGGAGAATGAAGCCGAGGCAGAGGTCGAGCAAGACGATGAATTTTGGCCCAAATTGTTGAAATGGGGAGGGCTTTTGCTAGGGCTGCTTTTAGCAGGCGTCGTCATTCGCAACTGGTCAGCCTTGCGAGGCTCTGATGAATCACCTCAGTTTCCTGGTGGTGCCAATGGAGCAGAAGTCATTCCCATTCCCGCCGACATGGAAGATGCCGCCGTGATCCCGGAAGACCTGGCCGTTGACGACGAGGTTCAGTCATCCGACAATCCCCAGGAAGCGCTGCAACAGGCGAAACAAGCCCTGACGATAGGTCAATCTGACGAAGCGCTGCAATGGCTTGACCAAGTTCCAGCCGATGAGCAATCTGGGGAATATGCGACGTTGAGAGCCGAAGCCGAGCAGCTGAGTAGTCAAGTCGGTCAAACCAATCGAGCCATTCTCGATGAGGCGATCGCCTCCATGAACCGCTCTCGAGAAAATACTCCAGTCAATCAGGCATCCGATTTTCATCGTGCCCTCACCCAAGCAAATCGTATTCAGCCTGGGCAACCGCTGTATGACGAAGCGCAGCAGGCGATCCAGCGCTGGAGCCGCATTATTCTTGACTTAGCAGAAGCAAGAGCTAAGACTGGCAACTATACAGACGCGATCGCATCGGCTCAGCTTGTGCCTCCGAGCCAAACAGAGATACGCCAACTTGCAGAACAGCAAATTAACACATGGCAAAACAGGGTCTCTCAACAAACTGCCAATGCTGATGCGATCGCCACCGCTGAGGCGCTCATTCAACCTGGAAATGCCTCATCTTACAACGACGCGATCGCCCAACTGCGAGCCATTCAACCCGGACAACCGGGCTACAACCAATCTCGGGTACAAATCGATACTTGGGGACAAGACATCTTGGCGATCGCCTATAACCGCGCCGATGAAGAAGATCTCTACGAAGCCATCAACGCTGCTGCACTGGTGCCAGAAGACTCTTCCGTCTATCTAGAAGCCCGAGAGGCGATCGCAGGCTGGAGACAGCAACTCCGTGGAACGTAAGACTTAGGGTCGAGATTATCCAAGACCCAATTCCCCCTACTACCGACGCCCTCGGTTCGCAAGCATCTGTGCAGCTGCTTGCAGTGGGTCAACAGCTGTCCAGCTATTGCCGCTGCGATGGTGAACTTCAAAATGGAGATGAGGGCCTGTAGAGTTGCCTGTACTGCCGACCCAGCCGATCACCGTTCCTTGTTCGACCCAGGTTCCAGCGGGCACGGCCAACCGGGACATGTGCGCGTAAAGATTGCGCTGCTGCAACTCGTCGTTTTCAATAATAATGGTCAAGCCATAGCCGCTGATGCTCCCGCTCGTTTGCACTCGTCCGGGGAGCGCAGCCAGGACTGGGGTTCCAGCAGGAGCGCCAAAATCAATCCCGTTGTGAAAACGACGGTTTCCAAAAATAGGATGGGAGCGCCATCCAAACCGAGAGGTAATTGGGGCTGAAACGGGCAGCGGAAAGCTCATTTGCCAACGATTATGTTGCGTTTCAGTCTGGTTCATCCACTCGTAACCAGACAGCGCCGCAAAGGCGACACCGCCAATGTGCTGTCCCAAAGTTGGAGGGCAATCGCCAACTCGCGCGATCGCCTCAGAATCGACAGCAGCAGACCAACTAGCCGAAGAACCTCCTGCCCCCCCTCCGACTTGACTCATTCCAGATTGAGTTGCACTGGGTTGAGTCGCTCTCGATTGTTCTAGTCCGGGTTGAACTAACTGAGTCTGATTCATTTCAACTTGGCTCGTCCGAGACTGACCTGAAAGAGTTTCACTCTTGTTTGCATAGATTGATGGAGCCTGATGTCCGATACCTGCTAAAAATTCTCCTCCGCTGACAAATTCCTCATCGACGGGTCTGTAGGTCGTCGCAACCTGCGCCTGCGACTCCTCTACAGTTGTATGTTCATTGGGTAGATGAGCGGAAACTGCTACACAGTTCGCATTGCTGCTATCAGAATAGGCATTCATTTGAGCGATTAGCCAGTCTTGACTTGGTGCCTCATTCACCTGGGGGCGGGCAGCCGATGCTGCTCGTTCAGCCGACACAAAGGGATAAAATCGACGATCTTCGACATCGGCGATCGCTTCCATCAAGTCATTACGCTCGCTCTCTGTGAGTGCAGGATTATTGGCCAGCCGACGAGCCTCAGCAACGTTGCGAGAGTCCAATCGCTGATGAGCCGAGTTGACTAGATTTTCGCGCAGTTGAGTCTCCCGCTGAGTGCGATCGCGCTCGACAATCTGGGTCAGGGCGTTGTCTAACCATTCTCGAGTCTCTTCAACCTGTCCTGTAGCTCCCTGCTCAAAATCATCAGAATTAGATCCAGACGCAGGGCTAGTCAATCGAGAGGGATTAGACACCGATTCTGGCGGTGTCACTTGAGAAATCCCTTGAGACAAGGGTGGCGATAAGGATTGCGATTGCTGGGCTACATCATCTGTTGAAGAGTCCAAAGCAATTTGAGACTCACCTTGTGCTTCTTCTTCAGCAGTTGAGGGAAGGGATGGCGCAGACTGCGATAACAGCACATCCAAGGATTGCGAGCGGGATGAAACCGACAAACTTCCAGAAGAAGACGCCAAATCGTCACGAACATCGTCTGAAGAGGGGATAGACGGCGCGGTGTGAGATAGAGGCGCGATCGCCTGAGCAACTCGTGAGGACGAGGAGCTATAGCTTGCGGCATGTGCGCCAACTCCTTGCGAAACCTGCGAACGGAGCGCCGTCCGATATGCAGCAGCCTGAGCCCTAGCCCCCTGCATAAACTCCCCAGACGAGGATGCTTCGGGAGGAACTATTGCCTCAGTCTCAGCATCTACTTGAAGAGGCTGATGACCTGCCTCAGGAGATACTGCATCTATTCGGCTCTCCCCCTCCGGTGTTGGAGGTTGTGGCACAGATTGAGCTGCCGCCGAGATAGGTTCTAAAGCGGCAGACGTGAGTACTGCTGTCGTCAAGAGTTGACCCGTTGGCTTGAGAAAACGCTTCATACAGGTTCAAGGTGTGAGGTGCGGGAGTTTCCCAAAACACTACAGGTACGACCTTGAAACATCAGGATAGAAAAGAGGCTTTAGCTTTATGTAATCTTTCTGTTTTTCTATGGGTACTCTCTAGTTCAGTAACTGTCGTTTGATTTCCTTCACGTAATTCTCTTGTTGTAGAATTTCAACATTAGGAGAACGGAATGACAATAATCTTCAAACACTCTTTAGATCAGCATCGCTCTTCCTCTCTACAGTTCAGTCAAGATAGCGATGACTCAGCTTTCCTCAAAAAAGAACAGAATGCAGAAACCGACAGGTTTCTCTAGACTGTGCCACTTTAATTTCTTATCTAAGCTTCTAGACCACTGACAAGCACCCCTATCTAAGGTGAAGGAGTATGAACCTGCCAAGAACTCTCGTTTTGCTCTCAAATCTTTGTTTCTATCACGTGCCACTATGAACTTTGAGCGTCTTCCTTTCGTATTGCTTCTCGCATTCGCGGTATCTAGCTGCGGCTTAACTGCGATGGGCGATCGCGACACTCTTGATGAAACGTTACCTGCTGCGGCTGCATCGGCACCCTCTACTTCCACATCAGACCTTTCTCCATCAGAAAACACCACCTCTGAAGATGTCGTCGTCACCGACACAGCAGGGGAGGAAAATGAATCCAACACAAACGAGATTGCGTCCCTCGCAAATCAAGTCTCAGAAGAAGATGTCGAGCCAGTCATGCCAGCTCTCTTGAGATTCATAGACAACCGTGGAGCGAATCTCGAAGAGACCGAGTACAGGGTGGAATATGTTGACCTCAACGAAGATGGCATCAATGAGGCTCTTGTGCTGCTATCAGGCAGCTATTGGTGCGGCACAGGTGGATGCAACATGGCAGTGTTTGAAGGAACAACGGAAGGATATTCATTAAGCTCCAACCTATCGCTCATCAACGCTCCAGTATGGGTTAGTCCAACTCGTTCAAGTGGCTGGAATGATTTGATAGTGGAAATTAGCGGTGGAGGCATCGAAGCTCAGCACGTTGCGCTTCGATTTAGCGGATCTCGCTACCCTGTCAACCCATCCCTAGAACCTGCGGTCAATCAAGAAATTACTCAGAGCAGTAAAGCTCTCTTCAGGACACCCGCAGTCAAGAGCATCTCGATGATCCAGTCACATCTCTAAAATCTCAAGAGCATTCATAAAAACGATAAAAACAGTTCCTAGAAATCGCGAATGATTTGATGTGTAGAGAACGCAAAGATTTCTATGCTCATCTAAAACTGGCCTAGATATAATGAATCATGAGATGTGACAATGAGATAACAAGATCGGGATGCATAGGTTACGGATTAGCCCAATATCTCTCCTAAGCAGCCTTAGCAGTTCATGTCCACAGATTTTTTCTACGCCGACCTGCCCGTTCGCAATCATTTCTGGGAAGTCAGTAATCCCAAAAACTTCACAGACATTCCTCAAAATTGGTATGTCGTGATCACCGATGTTGTGGGTTCAACACAGGCGATCGCCAACGGTCGATACAAAACCGTTACTTTTTTGGGAGCCTGCTCCATTTCAGCCGTTTTAAACGTGCCCGATGCTCCTGACATTCCTTTTGTTTTTGGGGGCGATGGTGCCGTATTCGCCATCCCGCCATCTTTGCTAAAACCAGCACGCGACGCTCTTTTAGGACTGCGGCGACGAGCCTATGAAGAATTTGATCTAGAGTTGCGAGTGGGCGTTGTCCCCGTCACGACGGTCATCAAGCAGCAGTATGCCGTCAAAGTTGCGAAGATCAAAGTGTCGCAGCACTATCATCAAGCCAGTTTTTGGGGCGGCGGACTGCTCTATGCCACAAAGTTGGTGAAGAATACCGATCCCAACAATCCGTATCAGTGCAACCACGGGACTCAAGCCCAGCCTAATTTGTCAGGGCTAGAATGCCGATGGCAAGATATCCACAACGAATCTGGACAGGTTGTCAGCCTAATTATTACCGCATTGACGAGCAGTTCACAGTCCTATGAGCAGACCTACGAAGAGGTGTTTAGAACCCTTCATTCGATTTATGGCACAGTGAACTGTAATCCGATTGGCTCCCAGCACTTGCGTTTATCGTTCAACTTACGCAAGCTTTTGACAGAAACCCAAATGCGATCGCCAATCTCTCAATCGCCAACCTCTCCGGGTAGCCACAAAGCTCTATACTTGTTCTCAATTTGGTTGCAAAATCTCTTGGGCTGGTTGCTCATGCGCTTCAAAATTGAGGCTGGAGGAGTTCACTGGGGTCGTTATAAAAACGGCGTTGTAGACACCTCCGACTATCAAAAATTTGATGACATGTTGCGCATGGTCATCGCCAGCACAGCAGATCAGACTCAGCAGTTGGTGGACTATCTCGAAGCAAAGTCTCGCATTGGACATCTGGCCTATGGCATTCATGTTTCCGATCGGGCACTCATGACCTGCTTGGTCTATGAACGCAACGGACGTCAAGTTCACTTTGTGGATGGAGCCGACGGCGGGTATACCTTAGCCGCGCGATCGCTCAAGCAACGACTTAACCGAAAAGCTAGGAATTGGCATAGCTACAACAACTTGGCGCAGACTTGGCAACGTCGAGCACAGCCAATGCCCAAATCTTAGACAAGCAGATTCACTTCGCCACATCAAACACAATTCACACCTCCCATTGCCGATAGGATTATGGGACTTGGCATACATGATCGAGATGGGCTGTGTCTCTCGGTCAGCACGGCCTTAGTGTCACTCTCACTTTCGAACGTCAGACACATTTCTTATCGCTCAAAAACCCTACAAGTTTACGCCTTTCCCTTTCTGAATTAGTAGCGTCTTAGATAGTCTAATGACTGTCATTTCCTATGGCATCTACCTCTCGTTCGTCAAGCTCATTCAGTACCATTTTTGAACCTCTCGTTCCAAAAGCTGATGCTCAAGCTCTCTCAAAGCCTAATTCTGATTTGCCATCACCATTAGGACAAATTGTTGCCGAATATCGGGTCGAGGCCGCGACGGCGATCGCCTATCCAGTTCAAGCGGGACAATATATCCAAATTGTTGATGTAGAAGGCAGCCAATGTTCAGACTTTTTGGCATTTGGAGGAGAGCATTACGCAGAGGAACTTGACGGCACGGTGACTCGAACTTTGAATGGTATTGCCGTGCCCCAAGCCGGTCTCCATGGCAAATATTTTTCTCAGAATCTNACGCCTCTAGTGGAAGTCATCCAAGATACCTGCGGTCGTCACGATAGCTTCATGTTGGCCTGCACCGATCGCTACTACGAAGATGCAGGCTATCCAGGGCATCCCAGCTGTAGCGCCAATTTCAACAAGGTGCTTGCACCCTACGGCATTGCCCCTCGTCCGGGCTGGCCTGCGGTCAATTTATTTTTCAACACTTCTGTAGACGAAAGTGGGGCGATCGCCTCTGGAGAATCTTGGTCTCGTTCGGGCGACTATGTTTTGCTGCGTGCCCATCAAGATCTGCTCTGCGCGAGTTCGGCCTGTCCTGACGATATTGACCCGGCGAATGGCTGGTATCCAACACCAGTCCATATCCGAATTTACGATGCCGCAGAATCTTTTCCTAAAGCCATCGGACGACGAGCAGGATTACATCTACCTCTACGGCTCACCCAAAACAGCGCCTTTACGCCCAGCATCCGCAAGCTCACGCAGCATCTGGATGAATACAACGGATTTTGGGTTCCTCAAAGTTTCACTCACGCAGGGGATCATGCCGAATATTGGGCTTTGCGACAGCGGGTGGCGCTGATGGATCTGTCAGCCCTACGCAAGTTTGAGGTGAGAGGAGCCGATGCATTAGAACTCTTGCAGTGGGCATTCTCCCGCAATGTGGAAAAGTTGGCGATCGGACAAGCAGCCTATGGCTGCTTGCTCAATCCTCACGGCGGCATTATCGATGACGGATTGGTGTTTCATCTAGGCGAGAACCACTACCGCTATGTCGGCAATTGCGATACGGACGAAGGCTGGCTCCAGCGTGTTGCAGCAGAGCGAGGCTTCGATGTGGCAATAGAAAATGTGAGCGATCGCCACCACAACCTCGCTCTCCAGGGGCCTCTGTCTCGCGAGATGCTAGCGCCCCTAGTCGAGCTGGATGATGGCTTTGGCTTCAATGATCTGGATGAGATGAACTATTTTCGCTGCGCCACAGGAAGGGTCAGTGGTATTCCAGCTTTAATCTCGCGCACAGGCTACACCGGAGAACTGGGATACGAACTCTTCGTCCATCCCACAGATGGAGCCGTACTCTGGGACGTGCTAATGCAAGCAGGTCGCCCTTACGGTATCTCTCCCTTGGGAATGTTAGCCCTAGATCGAGCCCGCATCGAAGCCGGACTGCTGATGTCAGGACGAGAATTTGACGACCTCACCTCGCCGTATCAGGCAGGCATCGGCTGGACAGTTGCCATGAAAACCAAAAATGCCTTTATCGGGCGAGATGCATTAGAGGAGCTAAAACGGCGATCGCCACGGGTAGCAGTGGGATTGACACTGGCAGGCAATGAAGTAGCATGCGGCGGTCAATGCGTTCACGCCGTTGGCGAACCCTGGCGAGTGGGGCAAGTCACCAGCGGCACTTTCTCCCCAATTCTCAATCGCAGTATCGCGATGGCTCAAGTAGCTCCTGAGTATGCTGCACCTGGAACCGTTCTGGAAATCGGATTTATGGATGGACTGAAGCGCCGTACTCGCGCCACTGTCGGGCCACTTTCGCCCTATGATCCGACAAAAAGTCTCGCCCGGAGCTAGCCATGAGTGTTGTGGATCGTTCCCAAACGTTAATCGTGAGTCCTCAAAATATGGTGCTGTGGGATTTTGCTGGTGTAGATGGACAGCAGGTCGCTCGTCGTCTAGTTGGAGACATCGCGTCTCAAATTGCCCCGTTTCAATCTGCGTCGGTGCAGGTACGAGTCGCGTCTGGTCAGAATCATCCGGGTGCTTTACTCCGGTTATGCGAGGCCAACTATCGAGTCGCATTGCCTCCGGATATTGATCTGGGTCAGGTCGTCAGCCCTCAGCATGATCGAGTGTGGGTCAGACGCAGCTCTCAAACCCACCCCAAGACTGAAGCTATTCATGAAGCAACACAGACTTCTGATTCTCCGGTCAGCGCTCCGTACAAAATGGCAATTTTGATTGTGCCGGACGAGTGGGGCTGTGTTCATCTGCCACAAATCGCCACGACTAAACCCCTCTATTCACTTGATGCTCTCCCTGTAAACTGTGCTGCCCCGGCTCGCATTGAAGATAAAGCCGTGTTGGTCTGGCGACATTTGTGGAATGGGAATCCATGCTTTCAACTTCAAACTGCCGTCAAGGAAAAAGAGGCGATCGCCACTATTTTGGGCGATCGCCTCAGTTAATATCCTCAAGCTAACACCGCAGCGTTAAGAAGAGAAAAGAGTCATCAGGATTCAGCCGCAGCAGCTTCGCGAGCTTTTGCTGCCTCATCAGGATGAATGTTAAGCCGAGTCAAATTGATTCGACCCTTATTGTCAATTTCTCGCACTTTGACGATGACATCATCACCGACGGAAAGTTCGTCTTCGACCTTGCCAACTCGGTAATCTGCGATTTGAGAAATGTGAACCATGCCCTCTTTTCCAGGCAGCACTTCTACAAACGCTCCGATAGGAATAATGCGAGTCACACGACCTGCATAGACATCACCTGCCGATAGCTTGCGAGTCATGCCCTCAATGATGCTGCGAGCTTTTTTCGCCTTTTCTCCATCAACAGCAGAAACCGTCACCAAACCGCTGTCTTCGATGTCAACCTTAGCGCCAGTCTGTTCAGTAATGCCCTTAATCGTCTTACCGCCAGGGCCAATGACCAGACCAATCAACTCCGGATCGATCTGAAGAGTCAGCAAGCGAGGGGCAAAGGGAGACAAATCCTCTCTGGGCTTGTCAATCGCCGCAACCATTTTCTCAAGGATATGCATCCGGGCAGGTCGTGCCTGGTTAATGGCATCCGAGATAATGGACATCGGCAGTCCAGCGATTTTCATATCCATCTGGAGAGCTGTAATGCCTTTATCGGTACCTGCAACCTTGAAGTCCATGTCTCCAAGGAAGTCTTCAATGCCCTGAATGTCGGTCAAAATTCGGACTTCGTCGCCTTCCTTGATCAGTCCCATGGCAGCACCGCTCACAGGCTTCAAAATTGGAACCCCTGCATCCATCAGCGCCAATGTCGAACCGCAAACCGATCCCATCGAGGTAGAACCGTTGGATGACAGAACTTCTGACACCACTCGGATTACATAGGGAAACTCTTCCTTAGAAGGCAACACAGGAATCAGCGCTCGCTCAGCCAGTGCGCCATGACCAATTTCGCGACGACCGGGCGATCGCATCGGTCTCGTTTCACCCACAGAGTAAGGGGGGAAATTGTAGTGATGTAGATAGCGCTTTGACTCATCGGGGTGCAGATCGTCCGTAATCTGAGCGTCGCCTGGTGTTCCTAGGGTGACGACAGACATAACCTGAGTCAGTCCCCGCTGGAACAGTCCCGTACCATGAACCCGCTCTGGCAACACACCTGTCCGGCACTTGATCGGTCGCACTTCATCGAGCTTACGTCCGTCTACGCGCACTTTGTCGTCCACAATCTGCTGACGCATCATTTTTTTTGTCACAGATTTGAAGACCTTGCCCAACGCCTTAGCATTTTCGGATACTGCCACTGCAATCGGATCATCGTCAGGTTTTTCGGCGATCGCCGCTGAAATCGACGCCTTCACCTCGTCAAGAGCCTCGTCACGCTGACTCTTGGTAAAGTCAAACTGAGCCAAGATTTTCTTAACCGATTCCGAAGACTGATCCCGAACAAAGTTTTCTAACGTCGGATCAATTTCTGGTTCTTCTTCTTTGACCATTTCAATGCCCAGATCGCTGAGAATATCGCGCTGAGATTGAATCAAGTCACGCACCACTTCATAACCAAAATCGATGGCTTCAATGATGTCTTGCTCAGGCAGTTGGTTTGCCCCAGCCTCGACCATAATGATGCCTTCGGGAGACCCGGCCACGACCAAATCCAGATCGCCTTCCTCGATCTCCTTGTAAGTAGGGTTGATGATAAAGTCATCGCCAACCAAACCAACGCGCACCGCCGCCATTGGCCCATTGAAGGGAATCTGAGCAATCAGAGTTGCCAAAGATGCCCCTGTCACAGCGAGAACGTCGGGAGGAACCCGCTCATCCATCGACAGTGTCGTGGCCACAATCTGGATATCGTCTCGCATCCACTGGGGAAACAGCGGACGCATAGGGCGATCGATGAGGCGGCTTGTAAGGGTCGCTTTTTCGGGAGGTCGTCCTTCGCGGCGCAGGAAACCTCCAGGAATTCGCCCTGCTGCATACAATCTCTCTTCGTAATCTACGAGCAAAGGCAAAAAGTCGATGCCCTCTCGCCCACCTGAGCGCGTAGACGTAATGAGGATTGCGGTGTTTTCAGCTTTGACAAGCACTGACCCTCCGGCCTGGGGGGCAAGTAAGCCAAGTTGAAGCTGAATCTTCCGTCCATCGACGGATATTATCTTTTCTACGTCCTCTAGCATGAAGTGCTACTTCCTCTTTTCATTTCCTTTTATTCTTCTTGACGCAATCGTAGCACTGATATACCCGTATTGCTTGGGGTGCAACCTTTCTCAAGAGAGTGTTTCAGGGGAAACCTGAGTGTCGATTCTAGGAGCAACTTGTCCCAAATCTCCAGCCGTTTTTTTTGGCCATATAAAAAACCAGGAAAGCAACTTCTAGATTGCCTTCCTGGCCTTAATTTCGATCAATTTAGACGCACTTAAACGTGCTCATGAAAGCAAGCAGTCAACCCATTCGCAGCAAATTTCAGCCTTATAAATCAGCGAAACTCGCAAGCCTAACGAATTGAAGACCTGAGCAAAACCTCTAGAACGAGGATTTTCCTCCAGCCCATCGCTCAGCATTGACCTTGGGCTGGATCAAGATATGACCCGCGATCGCCACTAAGTCCTCTTCAGACAAGTTTTTCATCTTCGGATAGATGTCAGCACTCTTAGTCGCCGGATGAACTTCAGAAATATCTGTTTCCCCATCATAGGTTGTGGGGTTTTTCATAAAGTCCACCAAAGCTTCAATATTGTTGCGGGAAGGAAATGCCCCAGCGAGCGACTCAGGACTCAAGTCAACGTTGGGATTGGTGCGTGAACCGCCGCTTAAGTGACAAGTCGCACAGGTATCGTTGAACAATCGCTTACCCGCAGCGACCTGCTCAATACTTAATACGATCGTGTCACCCTCCTCGTTAAGGGGCACAGTCCGCACAGATTCATTCAGTTCAACAGCACTTGCGGATCCGACAAAAGACTGAAAGGCAAAAAAGATGGCGATCGCAACAAGCAAAAAATATCGTTTCAGCATGGTTCTCCTTGACACGGCTCAGTGACCAACAGCTCACCCCTGCAACCTGAACTCAGTTGAAAGGTCAGCCAAGCCCCCTTAAAACTATTCTTCTCCAACGACCAAACCGAGGGTCTAGGATCAGAAATTAAATCTCATAAATCTAATTCAATATCATGCCACTGAATGGGCTTATTCCCAAGCAATCTGGGTCATACCGCCTCATAAAAGCTTAACATTTCGCAACAAAGTCCCTAAATTCAATCCGGCTCTATCATCGTGAATAGTGCTGGCGGATGCATCCCTGTCATCCCCTGTACTCTTCGCGCTACCCACAAGGAGAACTTGTTTTTATGGCACTACAACCTGGTGATCAGGCTCCAGCGTTCAGTTTGCCTGACGGCAATGGCAATGTCGTAAACTTGTCAGATTTTCGAGGTCAGCGTGTCGTGCTCTACTTCTATCCGCGCGACAACACTCCTGGCTGCACCAAAGAAGCCTGTAGCTTCCGAGATGCCTACGTTAACTACCAAAATCAAAGCGTAGCCGTCCTTGGGGTTAGCACAGACGATGCCAAATCTCATACCAAGTTTACGGCCAAGCACAATCTTCCCTTCCCCCTGCTGACCGATACCGATGGGAGCATGGCGACGAGCTATGACAGTTATGGCCTAAAGAAATTTATGGGCAAAGAATATATGGGAATTCGCCGCACTACCTTTATCATTGGCCCTGACGGCACAATCGAAAAAGTTTACAAAAAGGTCAAACCCGAAGCCCATGCCGATCAGGTGCTTGACGATCTGGCGGAGTTGCCTGACTAATTTACTCCCAATTCGTAGCTGAGAAACGTTATGGGATATGATTTTCGAAGGTTTTGAGACTGCGACAGAACATCTCTGCAAAATGTGTTGAAAAGAATTCTACAGAGGCGATCGCCTCTGGTTTTACAAGCAAATCTAGGGGCAGCATCCACCGCCTCAGTTCTAGGACTCTGAACTTGCCCTCTCAGGAAAACCTCTCGACGACAAAAAAAGAGTTAAGTTGCCCTCAGGTTGCATATTTTTTGGAAACAAAACAGACGTTGTTATCAATTAGGTTTATATGGGTCAGTTGTGGCATTTTTTGCAGTCTGCCATCGGACTTGTTTTGCACCATCCCGTCACCGGAACCAGCATTATTCCCGTGTTGTCCGACGGCCGCATTGTTTTGATTCGGCGGCGCGATACAGGTCAATGGGGAGTTCCGGGCGGCATGGTGAACTGGAGAGAAGACATTGAGACAACCGTTAAGCGAGAACTGATGGAAGAGACCGGGCTAGAAGTCAAAACCATCAAGCGATTGGTTGGGGTTTATTCTGCCCCCGATCGAGATCCCCGGTTTCACTCCATTTGCATCGTGGTTGAAGCTGAAGTAGACGGCGATCTGGACATTCAAGATACGTTAGAAATTCGGGACGTCGAAGCCTTCTACCCTTCTGAAATTGATATCGATAATCTGTCTCACGATCACAGTCAACAATTGAAGAACTATCTGGACGGTCTCACCACAATTGCTTAGGCATTGCTTTACCCAACAGATGTTCTAAACGCTTCTGTTGGCGCGACTCCGGAACGGTGGTAGGTGAAAGAACGGATGAGCGTGACTAATTCCACCCATCTTTGCCGTGAAAATGTCAAATCACTGATTGCTTAGAAGCTTTATACGCTGAATTGGGCGATCGCGCCTCTTTGTTTTTGCTCTGTTTGCTCAACCCAGCATTTGCTCCCGTTTCCCATCTTTCCTCAACTCAGGATGAATCTACCCGTCAGCAACTCCCGCATTCGACTCTCCCAAGGACAACTCTTTTGGAGAGAAATCGGTCAGGGACAAACCCTAGTGTTTTTACACGGCTCTTGGTGGACAGGAGAACAGTGGAACAACGTGATACCGCTACTCAGCCCTCATCATCACTGCCTAATCCCCGATTTGCTAGGATTCGGAGAGTCTGGACAACCTCAGCCCACCAGTTCAGTCGCGACACAGGTCAAGGGACTTGCTGAATTCTTAGCCTTTTTGAGAGTCAACGAGTGCATCTTGGTGGGTCAGAGTCTAGGTGCCTGGGTGGCGGCAACCTACGCGTTGGAGTATCCCGATCAGATTAAAGGCTTAGTGCTTCTTGCACCTGAAGGCATTGATGCATCAGCCAATTCTCCGGAGATGGCGAATCGATGGCGGGGCTATGGTCTGTTAGCAAGCCGCCTTCCGCTGGTGGGATGGACACTGCGATCGCTCTATTCCCTCGCCAAGCTGTTTGGAAAAGGAGAATCACTGCAAACTGCCTTGCGTCATCGCCGTTATTTGCGATTAGCACCTGAAGCCTGTCAACTTCTATTCCGGCGGCGACGTACCGAGATAGAAGCAGAATTGTTGGACGATCGCCTATCTGCATTGACCTGTCCGTTAGAGCTCGTGCAGGGTGAACAAGACGATTCAAGGGCGATCGCCCTTGTCCAATCCTACGCAAAAGCAGCCCACGCCTCGATTACCACGATTCCCGGTGAGACAAGCAAGACTGAGCCGTGGCTCCAGTCTGTGCGGCCCGATTTGGTCGCACATCAGCGGGGTCCAGTTTCAGAAGTGATGGAGTCCACCGATGACATTAGGCACCAGTTCACTCAGACATTTGCACCCCGAGAAAGTTCGAGAGAGCATTCTATTCAGCCATCCCCGATGAAGTTAGCACAGTCCAAAGCAGCAAAACCTCAACCCCAACGTCAGTCAGTCTCACCGTCTAATGCCATACCTCATAGGCCGTTGGATGGGGCGATCGCATACGTTATCAAAGACTTCATTGATCAGCACCGTCTCTGAATTCTCTACCTTTCAGTTTTTCAATCGTGCAATCATGCAATCGTGCAATCCGTGCAATCGTTGTTCGGTCGCAAATTGTTGGTTGGTGAGCTGAAGATCGAGTTGCCTCGACTGCTCTTTTTGCAATTCAGCGAACCCCACAATGGCTAATAGTTCGATACTCTGGACAGCACTATCGCCAGATCCGGTATTGTCAAATCCGGGATTGTCCTTTGGGTATATGCCTGTGATTGTCCACAATGAGATGGGATTATCTGCACCGTTGTTTGTCCTCTCCACTACTCAAGCGGCTCCAGTGCTGGGCAACATCTGGATTGACCTGTCAATGCTAGTTGCGATGCTGGTGCTGTCTGCCTTTTTTTCGGGGTCAGAAACAGCAATCACCGCTCTCGACAATTTGAGGCTGCGGGCACTCATCAAAGAGCAAGGTGATCCCGGCAATATCTTTTCTCTCGTCCTCACCCAGCGCACCCGCTTCATCACGACGCTACTCATCGGCAACAACCTGGTCAACAATTTTTTAGCCATCCTAACGAGCAATCTCTTTGCTCTGTGGTTGGGCAGCGCATCGGTGGGAATCGCCACTGCCGTTGCCACGTTTCTACTTTTGATCTTTGGCGAAATTACTCCAAAATCCCTAGCCATCAGCAACGTGATGTCGGTCTTTCGGCTGACGGTGAGACCTATCTATGCCTGTTCACGCGTGCTGACCTGGCTGGGAATCACAAAATTTATGGAGATGATTGCCCAAACAGCCATCCGCATGTTTAGCAGTAGCAACGTGCCAGAAGAAGAGTCGATTAAAGATCTTCAGCTGATGATCGAGGTGTTGGGAGGCAAGGGACAACTTGACCTGATCAAGCACCAACTGCTCAACAAAACCCTAATGCTCGACAACCTCAAGGCTCACGATGTCTTGAAGTCGCGCATCGCCATGCAAACAATCAGTCACGAAGCCAGCCTCAACGACTTAGTGCAGCTTTGCCTCGATACAGGATTTTCTCGTATCCCTGTGCAAGAGGATTCGAAAGACCGAATTGTAGGGGTTGTTCATCTCAAACGGGCCCTCAAAGAGTTGCAGATTCTCCGACAAGAAGGACAGACCAACGGCTCAGTGCGACGAGCGCTTGATCCTCCTGTATACGTGCCCGAAACGAAGCGTGTGGCAAGCTTGCTCAAGGAAATGTTGCAGCAGCGGCTGCATTTAGCCATCGTAGTCGATGAATATGGCGGCACCGTAGGTTTGATCACGCTAGAAGACATTCTTGAAGAACTAGTTGGCGAAATCTATGACGAGAGCGACTATCCTCCCCAGCGCAAAACTTCTCCTGTCGGCAACCGATTTCGGCGATTTCGAACGTAGGGCGATCGCACCATCAGCCCCCTTTCGTTCGACATAGAGAATTGCTACGTTACCCTTGTTATGGCGTTGAACATCTAAACACAGCAGGACTTTTTCGTATGTACGTTCCAGTGTGGCCTGGCGATCCGTTTCCTCTTGGTGCAACGTGGGATGGCAAAGGCACCAACTTTGCTATCTACAGCGAAAATGCAACTCAAGTGGAGCTTTGCCTTTTTGACTCCGAGCATCTTGAAACGCGAGTTCGTCTCGAAGAAGTCAGCAACTACGTTTGGCACGGCTATCTACCAGGCATTGCGCCTGGTCAGCGCTACGGCTTTCGAGTCTATGGGCCTTATCAGCCCGAGGAGGGACTGCGCTTCAATCCTCACAAGCTGTTGATTGATCCCTATGCAAAAGCAATAGACGGCATTGTCCTGTATAGCGAAGAGATTTTTGGCTATCCCTTAGATGGTGAAAAGCTCGACCTAGTGGAGGAAGACACCGACGATGCTCATCTCATTCCCAAAGCTGTAGTTGTAGACAGCACCTTTGACTGGGAGGGCGATACATTGCTATGTACGCCTGAACATGACACCATCATCTACGAAATGCATGTCAAGGGCTTTACCCAGCTTCATCCCCATGTTCCCCAAGAACTTCGTGGCACTTTTGCGGGGCTCGGCAATCCTGCGGCGATCGCCTATCTTCAATCTCTGGGTATCACTGCTGTCGAACTCATGCCCGTCCACCACTTCCTCACCTATCCTGGACATTTGGTGAAAGCAGGGCTGACAAACTATTGGGGATACGACTCTATTTGCTATTTCGCCCCTTATTTCAACTACTGCGCCACCCACAATCCTGAGGCTCAGGTTCGGGAATTTAAGTCAATGGTGAAAGCCCTTCATGCTGGCGGCATTGAGGTCATCCTCGATGTTGTCTACAACCATACGGGCGAAGGCAACCATCTCGGCCCAACCTTGTCTCTCCGGGGCATCGACAACCCCACCTACTACCGCCTCGTAGAAGATGATCCTCGCTACTACATGGATTTCACAGGCTGCGGCAACTCCCTCAATGTCAGCCATCCTCAAGTGCTCAAGCTGATCATGGATAGCCTTCGCTACTGGGTCACCGAAATGCACGTTGATGGGTTCCGGTTCGACCTAGCCTCAGCACTTGCACGGGAACTCTACGAAGTCGATAGTTTGGCGGCATTTTTCGACATCATTCACCAAGATCCGGTGTTGTCTAGCGTAAAGCTGATTGCTGAGCCGTGGGATATCGCTGATGGTGGCTATCAGGTCGGCAAATTTCCCCTACTTTGGTCAGAGTGGAACGGCAAATACCGCGACACCGTGCGCGACTATTGGCGAGGTCTGGATGGCAACTTAGCGGAGTTTGCCTACCGCCTGACGGGAAGTTCCGACCTGTATGAGCTCAATGGACGCCGCCCCAGCGCTAGCATCAACTTCGTCACGGCTCACGATGGATTCACTCTCAACGATCTGGTGAGCTATAACGAAAAACATAATGAGGCCAATGGAGAGGAAAATCGCGACGGCGAGAGCTACAACCGCTCTTGGAACTGTGGAGAAGAAGGAGCAACTGACGACCCAGAGATTCTAGAGTTACGTCAGCGTCAGCGTCGCAATTTTTTAGCGACCCTCTTCCTATCTCAAGGAGTTCCTATGATGGTCAGCGGCGACGAGATGGGACGCACTCAAAAAGGCAACAACAATGTTTACTGTCAGGACAATCATTTGTCTTGGTTAGACTGGGATTTATCGAAAGACGGTAAGGCTTTGCTCGACTTTACCCGCCGTCTAATCTATTTTCGGCGTCAGCATCCAGTTTTCCGCCGTCGAAAGTGGTTTCAGGGACAGGCTATTCACGGTTCTCAGGTCAGTGATTTAGGGTGGTACACACCCGATGGCGAAGAAGTCTCTGAGGAACAGTGGCACGACGGGACTAGCAAAGAAATCACTGTTTTTATCAATGGTGAAGAGATTCCCGCAAAAGGGCAGCACGGAGAGCGTCTGATGGACGACAGCTTTCTAATGTTTTTCAATGCCCATCACGAACCTGTTGAATTCATGATTCCAGAAGGTCTTAGTCAGCGAGAGTGGGTTGTGATTATGGATACGACCCAACCGAATTTTGTGGAAGATGGTGCGGTCTATCAGGGACACGCCTCAGCCATGGTGGAATCGCGATCGCTCGTCATGCTCCAGCGTCGATAAGATTAGTCCTGCGGGTGGCGGTTCTATGGATCAATCCCGAAAGGGCGCTTGGCTGAGCGCCCTCTTAAAAATCGGGATATGTCGGGATATATAAAGAATTTCAAACAAGCCCCAATCGAGACTCTAGGAATTGATGTTGTCCTGCAAAATCGTTTTTGAGACAATACGGGTTTTCTTGCGATCGGCTTCCGACAGCTCACCACCAGACTGAAGCTGAGTCGCAGAACTTTGCAGCACGGTCGCCGCATTTTTATCTCCCATTTGCAGCGCCGTTTTCGCAGCATGTTGAAGCATGGTGGCGGCTCCTTGGCGATCGCCATCCTTAAGCTTCGTTTCAGCAATCTGGGTCTGACGGTATTTTGCTAGCGCCATTACGTGCTGCTGCACATGGGAGTTAGGCTCAGCTTGATACGCCTGCATCACAGTCGCTTCGACTGCAATATTTTCTGAGAACAAGTTTTCTTCTTGGGTGGCAGGGCTGTCGTAGCGTACCTGGAGTTGGGCGATCGCCTGTTTTCCTTCTGGCATTTGACCGATGTAGAGATTAGCCAAGACAACACGGGGCGCATCGATCATCAAGTCACCCAACCGCACTAGGTACTGAGAGCCTTCCTGCATCACCGACAATTCAATCGTGTCAGGCACGACTTGAGCCACAGGTTTCAGTTCGGCGAGTCGCACCATAGGAACAAAGTCCATGATCAAGTACGCATTGGTCAAACCAATCGACTGCACTCGCTCAAACAATCGGCCAAACTCGCTCACCGCTTCCTCCGGTCTGCGAATGTAAGACAACGTGCCGCCACCACCGTCTGCAATTTGTTCGAGAATATCTTGATTCCAGTGATCGCCAAACCCCAAGGTATTCAGCGTTAGGTTATAGCTCGCCGCTACTTCTGCAAGCTTGAGACAGCGGTCGTTGTCACCATGCTCATTTTCTCCATCGGTGAGCAAGAATGCCTGAGAAATCGCGTTTTCTTTGCCTTTTGCCAGTTCTTCGATGCCTAGCTTCATACCTTCATCGATAGCGGTACCACCGCTAGCCCGTAGCTTATTGACTTCAACCTTAATGTTGGCTGGGTTATCAATTTGCTGATTGGGGACAATCACTTTCGCTTTGTGGTCAAATGCCACTAGAGAAAGGCGATCGCCAGGAGACAAGCTATCGATAATTTGCAAAGCGGCCTGCTTTACCGTTTCCATCGGCCTACCGTTCATGGAACCGCTGTGATCCAAAATCAGACACAAATTTAACGGCGCGGAGCGTCTCTCAGAGTTGGCGATCGCCGATAGGGAAATCGCCAGCTGTCGTTGGCTATTGGGCTGAGACGCACCAAGATTGGCATCGTTCAAGGCAGCCTGAAGACCTACTTTCATCACACTGAACTCCTAACCCAACAACACAAATAAGACTACTTACAACCATACCGATGAATTTCACAACCGTCGCTCATTAGCGAACCCGTTAGAGGAAGATACGATAGGCAGAAGGCGATCGCTTTTATCAGGAAATAGCCGAACGCCGTCCCGATGCCCTTAGTCTTCTCTACAGCCACACCTCAACAATTACGGGGAAGCTCAAGGTACGGGAAACCCTCCTTCTTCGCCCCTATTCTTAGACCAAGACGCAGCACCGAGTTCAGCATCACGCTACTATGGAAAAACGAAAGTTCAAACGTGTCCAGTCCAGCGTTAGGCGTCAATTTAAAGGTTATGAATTCACCGATTAAGGCTGTCCAATCTCCCTACTACGGTGGCGATACCTACTATCGCACCCCACCACCAGATCTTCCTTCTCTTCTATTGAAAGAAAGAATCGTTTATTTGGGTCTGCCTTTATTTTCGTCAGACGACGCTAAGCGGCAGATGGGTGTCGATGTCACCAAGCTGATCATCGCGCAACTTCTCTACCTTCAATTTGATAACCCTGAAAAACCTATCTATTTCTATATCAACTCCACAGGCACCTCCTGGTATACCGGAGACGCCGTCGGATTCGAAACGGAAGCTTTTGCAATCTGTGACACCCTAAACTATATCAAGCCCCCTGTTCACACGATTTGCCTCGGCCAAGCCATGGGAACTGCGACCATGATTTTGGCAGCTGGCAGCAAGGGCTTTCGCGCCAGCCTTCCCCATGCCACCATTGTTCTCAACCAGCCCCGCAGTGGTGCGCGAGGTCAAGCAACCGATATCCAGATTCGTGCGAAGGAAGTCTTGGATAACCGGAGAGCTATGTTCGACATTCTGTCAAAAAGCACAGAACAGACTTCAGAGAAACTAGAAAAAGATACCGATCGCATGTTCTACATGACTCCGGCAGAAGCAAAAGAGTATGGGATCATCGACCGAGTTCTTGAAAGTGCAAAAGATCTCCCACAACCGATTCCAGCAGCATTGTCGTAATGCTTGCAGATTCACGTAATGCTTGCAGATTCAACTGATTTAAGTTTGTTCGAGCTTATGCACATCATGCATCCGTGCCATTCTCTCAAAGCTACGACTTAAAGATTACGCTTGGAAACCGTTCTTTTTCTGAGCAAATTCTTTAATTCAGATGCTTTGACTAAACACCTAGCTCGATATCAGGCTGAAACTGGGCAAATAAGCCAAGCACTTAACCAAAGTTGACTTGAAGTTCTCTATACCAGCTACGAGATTTTGGATGGTTTCATATGGCTACTGATGGTGTCTTACGCGTTCCATATAACATTCCTGGTAGCCCACAATGGCAGTGGGTTAACATCTATACCCGCATGAGCCTTGAGCGGATTATTTTTATCAATCGTCCCATCACGGAAGGGCTTGCCAACTCAATCATTTCGTCTATGCTGTACCTGGATTCTGACGATCCAGGCAAACCGATCTACCTTTACATCAACTCTTTGGGTGATCCGGTTAGTGCTGGTATGGGTTCCGTCATGTCTGGCATGTCCTCAATCATCGCGGTGTTAGCTATCTACGACACCATGCAACATATCAAATCAGAGATTGTGACAATTTGTATGGGACAAGCCGTCGGAGCTGCAGCCTTGCTGCTGTCTTCTGGTGCAAAGGGCAAAAGAGCTAGCTTGCCTCACGCGATGATTTCCCTCAGCCATCCCATCTCTGGAACTCAAGGCCAAGCCACGGACATTGAAATCAATGCGAAAGAAGTGATCGGCAAGCGTGGTTCCGTAACAGAGATTCTCGCTGAAAACACAGGCCAATCTGTGGAAAAGCTGGGTCGAGATATGGCGCGAACTCTTTACATGAATCCCTATGAAGCCCAAGAGTATGGGCTGATCGACAAAGTGTTAGAAAGTTCGAAAGCTCTAACACAAGTTACAGCAGCGTCAGTTTAACAAGATCAACTCGTACTGAACTGACATTTATTCTTCTATTGTTCTTACGTTTTCAACGGATAGTCCTATGCCTATTGGTGTTCCAAGTGTTCCTTACCGTCTCCCAGGTAGCCCCTACGAACAGTGGATCAGCATTTATGAGCGGCTCTTTAGAGAGCGCATCATTTTCTTAGCTGAAGAAGTAGATGATGCCATGGCTAATGCGATCGTGGCCTACATGCTGTACCTAGATTCCGAAGATCCGGGCAAACCAATTTACGTTTACATCAACTCTCCCGGAGGCTCTGTGACAGCTGGCATGGCGATCTATGACACCATGCAGCACATCAAATCAGAAGTCGTGACCATCTGTGTCGGGTTGGCCGCTTCGATGGGAGCATTTTTGCTGACTGCAGGGACGAAAGGTAAACGTCTTGCCTTGCCTCACGCCCGTATCATGATTCACCAGCCTTTGGGCGGTGTAGGTCGCAGGCAAGCGACAGATATCGAAATCGAAGCTCGCCAAATTTTGCGAGTCAAGAAAGAGCTGAATCAATTGATGGCTGACCACACAGGTAAGACTATCGAGCAGATCGAGAAAGACACCGATCGCGACTATTTCATGTCTGCAGAAGAGGCTCGCGACTACGGCTTAATTGATCGGGTCATCGAAGAGGCGAGCGCAGCCTAAGGTCAGGCTAGTTTTCTCAACTTCATACGAAAAAGGAGGCAAACGACGTTTGCCTCCTTTGCGTTTTGGGCGATTCTCATCTCTCCCAGAGCATCGCTTGTTGCATAACGCTAAACGTTGAAGCGAAACAGCATCACATCACCTTCCTGGACAACATAGTCCTTGCCCTCACTGCGCAGAAGCCCCTTTTCTTTGGCAGCATTCATCGAACCGAAAGAAACTAAATCGTCGTAAGCAATCGTTTCAGCTCGAATAAAGCCGCGTTCAAAATCAGAGTGAATGACTCCGGCGGCTTGGGGAGCAACCATGCCCATATGAATTGTCCAAGCTCGCGTCTCTTTGGGGCCTGTTGTGAAATAGGTGCGCAGTCCTAATAGCTCATAGGTCGCTCGAATCAGAGTCTTTAGACCGCCCTCTTGGACTCCCAAAGATTCGAGAAAATCAGCTCGCTCTTCTTCTGGTAGTTCGACGAGTTCAGCCTCAACCTGGGCGGAGACAATCACGACCTGAGCACTGTCTTGGATGGCGATCGCCCGCACCTGTTCAACCCAGTCGTTGCCGCTCGCAAGGTCATCTTCAGAGACATTAGCGGCGTAAATAATAGGTTTCCGGGTGAGCAGACCCAGCGGTTTGATAATCTCCTCTTCTTCTTCGTCAAAGTCAACTTGTCGTGCCGATCGCCCCTCATTTAGCACAGGCAGCAGCTTTTCTAATATCGCTAATTCAGCTTGGGCATCTTTGCTAGACTTTGCTTGCTTTCGCACTCGATCCATACGGCGTTCGAGCTGAGCTAAATCGGAGAGCGCCAGTTCCAGATTAATCACCTCAATATCGCGAGCCGGGTCGATGGAGCCAGAGACATGAATAATATCGTCGTTTTCAAAACAGCGCACAACATGAACAATGGCATCCACTTCTCGAATATTTGCAAGAAACTGGTTACCCAAGCCTTCTCCTTGACTTGCCCCTTTGACTAATCCAGCGATATCGACAAATTCGACCCGAGCAGGCACGGTTTGATCTGATTCAGAAATTTCGGCCAAAACGTTGAGTCGCTCGTCTGGAACTGCCACCACACCGACATTGGGTTCGATGGTACAAAAGGGAAAGTTCGCTGCATTGGCTTTGGCATTCGCAACGACTGCATTGAAAAGCGTCGATTTTCCAACGTTAGGGAGTCCAACAATTCCGGCTCTAAGCATGGTTAAGAAGGAAACTAGGGCGTTATTAATAGTGGCAGTTCAAACTTGAGAATTAGGTGATTCCAACTCATGTTCTCTGCCATTGATTCGGCATCACGATTTATCAGTATAGGTGAGCAGCGGGAGAAGCGGAGTAGGGCATATTGAGTCTGAACCCAAATACACCTTTAAAGGGGCTGGCAAGAATTTGGGTTGAAAAACCTTCCGAAAATTTTCAACTGCAGTTTCAGCCCAAAGATTCGGCTTGGCTCAAACGCCTCACTGCCCCATCGAATTGCCTGCAATCCAACCTGTTGTCCAAGCGTTTTGGAAGTTAAACCCTCCCGTGACCCCGTCAATATCTAGAATTTCTCCTGCGAAGTAGAGTCCAGGACACAGACGACTTTCCATGGTCTTGAAATTCACCTCTTTCAGCGAAACTCCACCACAGGTGACGAACTCGTCTTTGAAAGCCCCTTTTCCGGCGATCGCCCATTCTGCCTGGGTCAGCTCTAGCACCAATCGGTGAAGCTGCTGTTTTGACAAATGTGCCCATCGATCGCCACCATCGTCTGCAACTCGAATACCTGCCCGTTCCACCAAGTAGCGCCACAGTCGCCGGGGCAACGAAAATAGAGTAGAAGAGGCGATCGCCCGCTTTGGAGACGAATCTTTCATTTGCAGGATCTGAGCACGAACCTGCTCCGACGACTGATCAGGACACCAATTGATTCGCAGGCTCGCTCGATAGCCATAGTCATAGAGAAATCGCGCCCCCCAAGCGGACAGCTTTAGCACCGCAGGCCCACTGACTCCCCAATGAGTCATCAAAACTGGGCCAGTTTGTTTCAGAGCGTTTTTAAGCGCTTTGGCCTTAGCTTTGCTAGTGGAAAGCTTAGCTTGTTTAGAGTTCGGCTGTGACTTCTCTGAAGAATCCAAAGGGGGGAGAATCTGTACTTCTGCCCGATCTACAGCGACTCCTGCCAACTGCCGCAGATCCGAATCTGGCACATTAAACGTAAACAAAGACGGAACCGGAGACGCGATGGTATGCCCAAACTTCCGTGCCAGCGCATACCCCGTGGGATGACTCCCCGTTGCCAACAGTAAGCGATCGCACTGCCACGGCGGCTGGCGCTTAAGATGAATCTCAAACTTCGAATCTGTCTCAGAATCTGTGCGGTTTATAGCTGTAATCCGGGCATCTGTGCAGAGTTCTCCTCCAGCAGATTGAAGAGCCTTCATCAGTCCATTGGCGATCGTGGCCGAATCATCCGTAACAGGAAACATGCGGCCATCCGATTCTGTTTTGAGAGCAATACCTCTCTGCTGAAACCACTGCACCGTATCCGTGGGTTGAAAGCGACTGAAGGCTCCACGCAGCGATCGCCCTCCCCGAGGATAGTGTTGCACCAGTTGCACTGGATCAAAACAGGAATGGGTGACATTACAGCGCCCCCCACCCGAAATCAAAACTTTTGCTAGCGGTTTGCGCCCCGCTTCAAATAACCTCACTTGTGCCTTAGGAAAAGCCTCAGCACAGGCGATCGCCCCAAAAAAACCTGCGGCTCCTCCTCCCACAACTGCAATTTTGACCACGTTTTTGCGTCACTCTCAATACACAACTTCCAGCGCAAAGCTTCACATCTTAGCCTTACAATTTTACAGACTCTATATTTCCTTTATCTATAGCAATGCGCAGATAGGTTAGGACAGATATTGATGGAGAAGCCGCGCGGTGCGCGGCTTCTCCATCAACTATTGGTTTTATATCAGCGCGTAGCACTATAAGATGTCGTGTAGGGTGCAGGGTGTAATGATAGTCCTGGGAATCGGGCATACTATGAAAATTAATAGCATGTCTGCATCACAGCCCTGCATTCAGCATTTCATCACCTGCTGGTTGGCAAACAACGTCGATCCATTGTTTACTAATCAGCGAAGATTGATGACTAGTCAGGAATGATGTTAAGGTTGCTGCGTTTAACAAGCATGACTCCTGAGCGGAGCACTGTTCATTCCAGAGTAACCCCGCAGGTCGTTTCTACTCTGATTTAGGTTCTGCCCATTTGTTGAAGGAATCGTCCAGGATGACTGTTGAGAAGTTACAACCCGCAAAACAAGGTGAAGTTAACGTTTATACCCCTTATTACCAGGGGCGCAAGCGGAGTGCCCTTCCCTATGCCATCAGTCTCTACAAGCAAGGCAACTTAGAAGGAACACGCCGTATTGAAGGAGGCGACAGTATTCCATTCGTTGCGACATGGAGCGTGTCGATGCTGCCTGCTGATTTGACTCGTTGTCGAGTACAGTTCGATGGCGACGCTGATTTAAGCTACGAAGTCACTCTCGCAAACTTTGAGTTTATCGACTTCTTAATCGACTTGCTCTTACAAGTCAAAACGACTCGAGCCACAGATTTTTCCCAAACTTTCTACCGAAAGTTGCTGCGTCTCGACGATTAATTGCTTATTCTTGAAATTTCCTCTCTGTTTTGCGAATTCAGAATTTCTGGCAGCGCTAGACTCATAGGTTCGTCATCTCCCTCTACAATGGGTGACAAGATGCACTTGTCGTATCGGTAGCACTTGATGAGGAGTAAGGCGTGTCGAAGTCTGCAAAGTACTTGCTAGTCGGATCTACAGAGGCCTACAGCGGAAAGTCAGCTACCATTTTAGGGATGGCGTCTCAACTCCAGTCCAAGGGAATCCGGGTCGGATATGGCAAACTGATTGGAACATATTTCAACGATGCCAATTCTGACGGTTTAGATGAAGATGTTCGGTTCATTTCAGAAACCCTCAACCTTCAGCCCCACAGTCTTTACCCGCCGTTGCTTCGTTTGAATGCAGCGACTATCGCGAAACAAGTCGCTGACAAAGAAAGCAGCCCTTTTCAGCAACAGCTAGAACACTATCTCACAGATAATCAAGGCGATCTGACAATTCTCGAAGGGCCTGGAACCTTAGACGAAGGCAAGCTGTTTGGGTTGTCGATGCCTGAGGTTGCAGAGGCACTTGATACATCAGTTTTGCTGGTCGCTCGATATCATTCAGCTCTAGTCGTTGATCCGATTTTGTCGGCAAAAGAGCGTATGGGCGATCGCCTCATGGGAATCATGATCAACGACGTTCCAGATCAAGAGATGGAGAACGTCACTCAAACCATCATTCCATTCCTCGAAAGCCAGGGGATTCGAAGTTTCGGAGTTTTACCACAAAGTCAGGTCTTGCGGAGCGTCAGCGTTCAAGAACTGGTAAAGCAGCTCGGTGCAGAAATTTTGTGCTGTGGCGATCGCCTAGACTTGATGGTCGAAAACCTCAAAATTGGGGCTATGAACGTCAACTCGGCGCTGAAGTATTTTCGGAAAGCCCGCAACATGGCTGTGGTAACTGGGGGCGATCGCACTGATCTTCAGCTTGCTGCCCTAGAAACTTCGACCCATTGCCTAATTCTGACCGGTCTCATTGCTCCTACCGCAGCAGTCATGAGTCGCGCCGAAGAATTAGAAATTCCAATTCTCTCTGTTGACCTTGACACACTGACCACCGTCGAAATTATTGACCATACTTTCGGCCAAGTCAGGCTACAAGAACCTATCAAGGTCGAATGCATTCGCAGCATGATGGCTGAGTATTTTGACATAGACCAGCTAATGCGATACCTAGAGTTGGAGCTCGTTCCGGGTACGACCTGATCCCCTATCGAACCAAGTCATTATCTGACTGCAAGACCGAAAGAAACGCAAACACCGCTGGAGAGTGCAGCGCTCCAGCAAGAGTCACCGCTCCTACGAGCCGCTCCAACGGCTTGGGAAGTCGGCAGGTCTTGATCCCTTCGGGCATAGAGATGGTGGATAAATAAGGCACAATCGATGCCCCAAGCCCTTGTTCAACCATATTGAGAATGGTTGAAGTTTCACGAAATTGATAGCGTGGAACAAGGGTATGCCCAGACTCCTGACAAAGAGCCTGAACATCCGTGAAGCAACTGTTGTCGTCGGGATACAAAATCAGGGGTAAATTGACCAATTCGTCCCAAGAAATCGGGTCGGGAAGAGTCTCCCATTGGGACGGCAGCACGACCAAATATTGATCTCGAAGCAATTCCAGACTTTCAAACTCATCGCCCGTTGGAAGTAGCGTGATTCCGATATCAGCCCGTCCTTCTCTAACTTCTCGTTCAACATAAATAGAGTCGTAATATTCTGTAACCGTCACCTCAATATCAGGATATTGATGGGTGAAAGCAGCTACCATTTTAGGCAACAAGTATGCGGCTGCACTGCGAAAGGAAGCGATCCGCACAAGCCCACCATGCAAACCTTTGTGCATGTTCGCGTCTTGCACCATGACATCTAAACAGTGCAAGATCTCGTGGATATGACTGACAACTTGTGTTCCTGCTGGCGTGAGTCGAGCCCCGCTTCGACCTCGAATCAAGAGCACTAGCCCTAGTTCATCTTCTAGATTGGCGATCGCATGACTGATCGTAGGTTGGGTCAATCCTAGCTGAAATGCAGCCTCACCAAAATTACCGCACTCTGCAACTGCAGATAGTGCGCGAAGCTGCGACAGCTTAATGGCATGTTGTGGCGATCGCGCAGAAGACTTTGACATCAAAACCAGCTGTAGGAAAATCTTGCCCTAAAACACTAGGTAGCACAGATTCAATCGATAGCAGAGACATAGAAAAGCCGTCAGTAAATTTGCTTATCTAGTCTGCTACATAAGTTCGTTTTCATCCTGTATCTCTGTCAGCGTACTCCATCCTGGAATCCAAAGACTTCGATCTTTCAAAGATCGTGCGTTGATCCAAAATCGAATATTGGAGTCGCAAGACGCAACAATCTCAGCAAAAACCCACCTTCCATGGTTCTTGCGATTCACCACTTCAAAATGTCGCCAGCCCTCAACCTTGGTAGAAGCTGTCCATTTTGATCCAACAAGATGAGGAAAGCGTTGCTTCTTGGGCATCACACAGCACAGGAAAAACGTTCAAAGTGTATCGTCGTAGAGACAACCCTCTCCCAACCACTCAGGAACATACCTCTCCGATTCAGACTCTTATTATAAATTAAATTTTAATGAGTTTTGAAGCTAAAAGTTA
>JGI12048J13642_11640728_pt1 | contig 29086 bp, 22 predicted proteins | sample ElkSlonscriptome_16_FD_13642 | JGI IMG/M metagenome (IMG submission 13642)
GTTTCTTCGGGCACCCTTGCCTTCGCCTACATGTTCCCCTCTTCCAAGGGCCATGGCTGGACTTGCACCAGCTAGCCGACTAGCATGCCGGTCACACGCGGGATGCGCTTCGCTTTCCCGCCCTTCCGCTCGCTTGTTTCGGTTGTTTCTGAACCGTTGCTGATTACAGGTCGATCGAACGCAGCTTACACGTTGATTGAACGCAGCCGCAGCGCATTCGTGATCACCGAGACCGAGCTGAAGCTCATCGCGGCCGCGGCAATGATCGGCGACAGCAGCAGGCCGAACACCGGATACAGCACACCCGCTGCGATGGGCACGCCGAGGGCGTTGTAGACGAAGGCGAAGAACAGATTCTGGCGGATGTTGCGCATGACCGCGCGGCTCAAGCGCCGGGCGCGCAGGATGCCGCGCAGATCGCCCTTGACCAGGGTGACGCCGGCGCTCTCCATGGCCACATCGGTCCCGGTGCCCATGGCGATGCCGACATCGGCCTGGGCGAGGGCAGGGGCATCATTGATGCCGTCTCCGGCCATCGCGACCCGGTGCCCTTCGCCCTGCAGGCGCTTGACGATCTCGGCCTTGCGCTCGGGCAGGACGTCCGCCTCGACCCGATCGATGCCGAGCGTGCGTGCCACGGCCCCCGCCGTGGTCGCGTTGTCGCCGGTCAGCATGACCACCGACAGGCCCTCGGCGTGCAGTGCCCGGATCGCCTCCGGCGTTGTCTCCTTGATCGGGTCCGCGACGGCGATCAGTCCGGCCGCCCGATCGTCGACAGCGACGAGCATGACGGTGCGGCCCTCGGCGCGCTGTGTTTCGGCCTGGGCCGCAAGCGAACCGGGCTCTATGTCGATCGAGGCGAGATAGCGGTTGGTGCCGATGGCGACGCGGCGGCCCTCGACGAGACCATGGACGCCCTTGCCGGTGACGGACTCGAAGGTCTCGGTCTCGGCGAGCTTGAGGCCCCTGTCTTCAGCCCCGCGCACGATGGCCTCGGCCAAGGGGTGCTCGCTGGCGCGCTCCAGGCTGGCGGCAAGCCGAAGCAGGCTGTCTTCATCCTGACCGGCCTCCGCATGCACCGCGACGAGCTTGGGTCGTCCTTCGGTTAGGGTCCCGGTCTTGTCCAGCACCAGGGTATCGACCTGCTCCATGACCTCCAGGGCCTCGGCATTCTTGACCAGCACCCCCATGCGTGCGCCCTTGCCGGTGCCGACCATGATCGACATCGGTGTTGCGAGCCCAAGGGCGCAGGGACAGGCAATGATGAGGACGGCGACGGCGTTGACCACCGCGTGCGCCAAGCGCGGCTCCGGACCCCAGAGCAACCAGACGACGAAGGCCGCGACGGCGGACAACACCACGGCGGGCACGAACCAGCCCGCAACCACATCGGCCAGGCGCTGGATCGGGGCGCGCGAGCGCTGCGCCTCACTGACCATGCGCACGATCTGCGCCAGCAGGGTGTCGGCGCCGACCTGTTCGGCCTGCATCAGCAGGCTGCCGGTACCGTTCAGGGCTGCTCCGATCAGCCGATCGCCCTCGGACTTGGACACCGGGATGGGCTCACCGGTGACCATGGACTCGTCGACGCTGCTGCTGCCGCCGATGACCGTCCCGTCCACGGGCACCTTCTCGCCCGGGCGCACGCGCAGCCGAGCCCCCGGCTGAATCCGGTCGAGCCCGACATCGACCTCGGTGCCGTCGTCACGCACCAGTCGCGCGGTGTTGGGGGCCAGACCAAGCAGCAGCTTGATGGCGGCGTTGGTGCTTCCGCGCGCGCGCAACTCCAGCACCTGCCCCAGCAGCACCAGGGCGGTGATCATCGCCGCCGCCTCGAAGTAGACATGGACGCTGCCGTCGGCCATGCGCATGCTCGGTGGAAACACCTGCGGCACCAGCAGGGCGACGACGCTGTAGCCCCAGGCGACGGACACGCCCAGCCCGATCAGGGTGAACATGTTGAGATTCCAGGTCAGCACCGACTGCCAGCCGCGCACGAAAAACGGCCAGCCGCCCCACAGCACCACCGGCGTGGCCAGGGCAAACTCGATCCACTGCACCGTGCGCATCGACATCCCGCCCGGCAGCCAGCCGGGGGCCAGGTCCGCCACCATCGCCAGGACGAACAACGGCAGGGCCAGCGCGGTACTGACCCAGAAGCGTCGGCTCATGTCGATGAGCTCGGCGTTCTTTTCCTCGGCGGTCACCGTCCGCGGCTCCAGCGCCATGCCGCACTTGGGGCAGCTGCCCGGTCCATCCTGAACGATCTCGGGGTGCATCGGGCAGGTGTATTCGGTACGGGTTTCTGGCGCGGAGAGGCCCTCCGGCTCAAGGGCCATGCCGCACTTCGGGCAAGCGCCGGGATGCCCCTGTCGGACCTCGGGATGCATCGGGCAGGTATAGCTGGTCTCCCCGATGGCACCCGTTTCGTTCGGGCGGAGCGGAGCGGCACCCACATCGCTCGATTCGGCCCGACTGGTCGGCGTCTCGGTGAGATAGCGTCCTGGGTCCGCCTGGAAGCGATCGCGGCAACCCTGACTGCAAAACAGGTATTCCCGATCCGCGTGTTCGGCCCGAAATGCGGCATCGGTTGACACCGACATGCCGCAGACCGGATCACGCAATCCCGTGTCGTTTGGATGGGCTTTGGCTGAAGCCTGCATTCGCTTGGCCTCCTAGGCTGGTTGGACAATCGGTTGCTCGTTTCCAGTGGTGTCGTCGGCGATCGAGTCGAAGCGCCCGTGATTTGGGTTGCCTGCGGGGTTGATTTCCGCCTGCCGCCAATAGGCCCTTCATGTCTTTGCGGCCCTCATGGATGGCCTCAGCCGGGTCAATGGTGCGGTCCTCGGTCTGCAAGACCGCATCGTCGATCAGCGTGATCGCGAGGCGTCGCGTTCCGGCATCGGCGCGCTCTCCGGGACTGAATTCGAATTTCATCCGTGGTCTCCATCAATTTGCGGCATCGCCGTGGGCACTTTGATTTCCGGGTTGGCGTGGGGATAGGTTCGAGAACGTGATGCGCCGATCCCGCGGTTCCGGCTGCAGCGTGACATGGTCGATACCGAAGTCCCGCCCCAACAGCGCCTGCAGATGCGAGAGCACCTCCGGCCATTCGACCAGGTCCCGCAGAACGACATGGGCCGACAGGGCGGTACGGCTTGCCGACAGCGACCAGATGTGCAGGTCGTGGACGGACACGACCCGGTCGACACCCGCCATCGCCCGACCGACCTGCTCCAGATCCAGATGCGGCGGCACCCCCTCCATCAGGGCATGCAGGGCCTCGTGCAGGATGCGCACCGCGGAGACCAGGATAAGCAGGGCGATCAGCAACGAAAGCAACGGATCGATCGTGACCCAACCCGTGAGCAGGATGACAGCACCCGATACCAGTGCCGCCACGGAGCCGAGCAGGTCGCCGAGGACATGCAGCAGGGCCGCGCGGACGTTCAGATTCTCCCGTGCCCCGGAGAGCAGCCATGCGGCGGCCAGATTCATCAGCCGACCGATGAACGCCACCGACATCACGGCCGCCCCCGCCACCGGGTTCGGGCTCCTGAGCCGATGGACGGCCTCGGCACTGATCAAGACGATCAATACGATCATGACCAGCGCATTGAACAAGGCCGCGAGGATCTCCGAGCGACCCCAGCCGTAGGAGTGTCGTGCAGACGGTCGGCGCTGGCCAGGATAGCCGCGATGGCCGCAAGCCCGAGCGCAAGGGAGTCGGTCAGCATGTGCCCTGCATCGCTGAGCAACGCGAGCGATCCGGACCACCACCCCGCGATCGCCTCGACCAGGGCAAAGCCCAGGGTCAGGACCAGTGCTGTCAGCAAACGTCTATGCGGCCTGTGCGAGCCGTTGTCGGGATGATGGTGGGTATGCATCGGTCACTCTTGGTACGGTCCTCATCCGGTCTGGTTGGATCGTTTCCACCTGCCGTTGCGATCGCCTCCCGACGCCGTCGCGAGACGACTGTTGAAGCCGCGCCTCAGACCGGCGAGTCATGCACATCAGCGCGGTCCTTCGGCACGGCTCGGGGCACGCTTGGTGGGTCATTTGAGCCGCCGACAGGGGGCATGGACCGCTTAGGCGTTTCGGTCATTCCGCGGCGATTCCGGCGTTCAATGCCTCAGACAAGGCTCGAAGCTGCAAGCCGGACCATCGGGCTATGAACCGGCCGTTGCGGCATTGAGTCCGCCCGCGGCGTCGATGGTGGCGATCAGTTCCTCCGCGAGGGCGTCGTCGTCGGCGACGACACCCAGGCCGCCGGCATCCGCCAGCAACGCCGGGTCCTCTCCATCCCAGCGCCGCTGACCCAAACGCACCGCGGCCCCCGCTTCCAGGCTCAGGAACAGGCCAATGGCACGGCGCCGATCGGCACCGCCGGCGGACACGGCACCGCGGGCACGGCCGGTGGCGGGCGCCGATGCATCGACCGCCGAGCAACGGCACAGCTCGGCGGCGCCGAACCGCTCCGCCAATGCATCGCGCCAGACACTTGGCGTCCGCGGGTCGAAGAAGATGCGCCGCTCGCCGCCGCCGGCCCGCAGCCGGCGCGGGCCGATGGGTCCATCGACAAAGCAGCCGGCGCCGCGGATCGCCCAGTAGATGCGGTCGGCGACCGGGAAGTGGATCAGCGCCGCGCGGAAGCGGCCGCACTGCAGCAGCCCTCCCATGACGGCGTAGTCGGACGAGCCCCGGATATAGTTCAGCGTGCCGTCCACGGGGTCTACCACCACCAGCGGCCTGTCCGACGCGCGATCCTCTGCGCCGGGGAACAGCGCAAGACTCTCGGTCTCCTCCTCGGCGTCCATGACCACATCCGGCAAATCGCGATGCAGCAAGTGCAGGATCACGTCCTGCGTCGCGAGATCCACGGCAGTGAGCGCCTCGGCCTCGGCGCTCGGACCGGGCTTCGACTCCGGACTGACCTTGCCCTGGAGGCGCCGCGCCACCGCGCCCGCCTGCACAGCAGCGAGTCGAAAGCTGTCGATGAAGTGCTGTTCCAGGTCTTGCATCACGGAACCGCCCTCTCGTTGATGTATGCCGATTAGACCTGGAGACATAACGCCCCGAGCAATAGAGTGCAAGCACGCCGCTGAGCAGGGCGAACGGCACGTTGAGTATGACGAGCAACGCCTGCCCCAGGGAGTTCAAGGCGAAGATGCTCACAGCCCTGCGTGCCTGGCCCAGTGCCATTTCGCGCGCGCTGCATGTCTAGCCAAAACCAGTTGGCGAGCAATAAGAGCAAGATGGCGAACAGGTCTTCCATTGCGTCGCAACTCGGCCGACAGAGGGTAACAAGCCTCGTGTAGCCGATTTTCGCTGATATTCGCCTACGTTGGTCCAGCTTTCAGGTGCATCTTTGGACGACAACGGCACCACTTTTAATCGGTTATTGCTGTTGACTGTGAAGCACACAGAATTGTCCCATGCTCGGACCATATTGAATCCCTCATCAGGTATCCTGGCAAGCAAGGCGCAGGCGTTGCTCGTCGCGCCGGCGTTAGGGGTCACTGAAAGAAAGCGCTTGTGCGCTCCCCGATATCCGTATTAATCTGCCGCTCCGCCTCCCAACACAGGCCCTGCTATCGAACCGCATCATCCCGCGGACCTCGGCGCCCGATGTGTCCCGGACGCCGGCGCGGGTTCCCCGCACCGATGTCCTTGGCTCCCACCGTCCCCTAGGCAATTACCGCGACACCAAGCCAACGACCGGAAGAACAACGCTGCCGACATGTCGACGAGCCTGAAGACCAAGCAATGCAGAATCTGTGGCAACGGCGATCTGGCCCCGGTGCTCGATCTTGGGGAGCAGCGCCTCAGTGGCGTCTTTCCCGAGCAGAACGCGCCGCAGCCGTCCTTGTCGCCACTGCAATTGCTCAGATGTGACACCTCAGCCAACCCTGATGGCTGTGGTCTGGTGCAACTCGGGCACACCGCCGACCTCGACGAGATGTACGGCGCAACCTACGGTTACCACTCCTCCTTGAGCCCGACAATGGAGTCGCATCTGCGGGCCAAGATCGTCAAGTTGCTCGACTTCGTCCAGCCGAGCCCAGGCGACACCATCCTCGATATCGGCTGTAACGACGGCACCCTGTTGAATTGCTGTGAAGGCCGGGGGCTGACGCGTATCGGCATCGACCCGTCCAGCGAGAAGTTCGCATCCGCCTTCCAGCCGGATATCCACGTGACCTACGACTTCTTCTCGGCGGAGCGGGTGCTCGGGCTGGTCGGCGACCGACGGTGCCGCATCATCACGTCGATCGCAATGTTCTACGACATCGACGACCCGACCGACTTCATGCGACAGATCAAGTCCGTGCTCGCACCGGATGGCGTCTGGGCCTTGGAGCTGTCGTACCTGCCGTTGATGCTGACCAACCTGACCTACGACCAAATCTGCCACGAGCACGTCACCTACCTGTCGTTGACCGACATGGACCGGATGGCGAAGCGCGTTGGTCTGCGCATCGTCGATGTGGAGACCAACGAGGTCAACGGCGGCAGCTTCCATCTGGTGCTGTGTCACGACGATGGGCCATACGCATCGGAGTGTGCAAAGATCAGCGTGTATCTGGCGGCGGAGCATGCCTTGACCAGCGCCGCACCCTACGACCGTTTTCGACGGCGGGTGCTGTCGCATCGCGACGAGGTTCGTCACTTCTTTCGCCTGATGCAGGCCGCCGGCCAGCGGGTCTGCGGCTACGGTGCCTCAACCAAGGGCAACATCGTGCTCAATTTTTGTTGCCTGGGTCCCGACGACCTCCCGTACATCAGCGACCGCAACACCGAGAAGCATGGGCTGATCACTCCGGGTTCGTCCATCCCGATCATCAGCCACGAGCAGATGCGCGACGATGCCCCGGACTACCTGTTCGTACTGATCTGGCACTTCCGCAAAGAGGTCATCCGCGATGAGCGCGAGTTTCTGGAACGCGGCGGCAAACTCGTGTTCAGTTTGCCCCGCCTGCATGTCGTCGACCGCTGCAACGCGGAGCGCTATCTGAATTCCGGGTTTGATGACCTCGCCTTCGGGCTCTAGGGTAATCCGAAGCGCCTTGTCACATCTCCGAGGTTCATTTCAGATCATGCCCAATCCGGCCATAGCAGGCGTGCTCGTCACCCCGCTCCAGCGCTTTTCCAATCCCAAAGGCGACGTCTTCCATGCGATGAAGAGCAGCGACCCCGGCTTCTCGGAGTACGGCGAGGCCTACTTCACAACCATTTTGCCGGGGCAAACCAAAGGCTGGCACAAACACCGGCGCATGACCATGAATCTCGTGGTGCCGGTCGGCGCGGCGCGCTTCATCGTCTACGACGACCGCCCGGACAGCGAAACCCGCGGGCATAGCCTGTCTGTCGCGTTATCCCCCGAGCGGTACCGGCGCCTCACCATCTCATCGGGTCTTTGGACCGCTTTCGAGTGCATCGGTACTGAGGTGGCGCTGATCCTCAACCTGTCGAGCATCGAGTACGACGATACCGAAGTGCTGCGCACGAGTCTGGACCGCTTTCCGCTCAACTCCGGGCAGTCCATATGATTGCTCGATGCGCGCGCAAGGCCCCGTCAAGATGATTGAGCGCCGTCAAAATGATTGAGAAGGTGCTTATTGCCGGTGGGACCGGCTATGTCGGAAGCCGACTGGCCTATGATTTGGCACGTCAAGGATACCGCGTGGCGGTGCTGGGTCGCTTCGATCCAACAAAAGACTACCCAGGCTGGTCCAAGATGATGGATCAGATCCTGTTGGGCGACATCCGCGACGATGCCGTATTGAATCGGCTCGTGGAAGGCGAGCACGATGCCATCATTAATCTGATTTCACTCGGCCCCTATCAACCCGACTCGTCTCCAGAGATGGCTTGTGCGTTGGACGTGCTGCCGACATGGAACCTGCTCAAGCGCGCCGCGGATCGAGGCCTGCAGCGATTCGTCTACTTCTCGACGCAACGGGTGTTCGATGGCGTTTCGACTCCGCAGATCGATGAGTTAACACCGGTCGCGCCGACCACGCAGTATGGCCTCACCCATGTACTTGCCGAACAAGTGGTCGACTATTTTCGGAACACCACAGCCATAGAAACGGTCAATGCCCGCCTCGCAAGCATATATGGCAGCCCGCAATTGCGACGCGGCGTTTGGAACAGCTATATAATCAATCAAATGTGTTGTATGGCTCATCAGGAACACAGCATACAGCTTCGGTCAGACGGTTCACTGCAGCGCGACTTTATCCACATGAGCGACGTGTCGCGTTTCGTCCAAGCGGTGCTCGGCACAAAGACCTTGGACGAGCGGCTGTATAATGTCGCGTCCGGCCAATCGTACTCGGTTCTCGCCGCCGCGCATCGCGTTGCCGCGATCTATCGGCGTCGCACCGGGCACGATGTGACGGTTCTGATGCCCGATGGGCAGGTCAGCACCGGACCAAAGCGCATTGAGCACTCGGCCAGGCATGGCTTCTCCACCGCAAGGATGTGCGCAGTCGGATGTGAGCCCAGGATCAGCCTGGATGACGGCATTGACGAGGTGGTCGCCTATCTTGACGCGAATAGCTGATGCGGTGGCAGACGCCTTTCTCATTGCGGCTCACCAGGCGGCACGAGGCTGCAGCATGATCGGCGAGCGACACCGATGACAGAAGCCATCACCCGCCCCGGTTTTCGCACCTGCCAAAACGCAGTGGTCATGCCGATCGTGCCCTATGGCTACGACCACTCGATGAAGCCGCTGGGTCCGTTCTGGCGTTTCATCGGTGGTGTCTGGAGCAAGGGCGAGCCCATCCCGGACGCACTCATGGTCAGGATTGTGGAGCTGAGGGATGGGCGATGGCTGTACCAGCCGATGCAGGCGGAACTGCAAGCCCCATTCCTGGAGCCGTCGGAGCGGCATGCAGGCATGCATATCTTCTGCGGGCGCTGCTTTCCGCAGTTTGCTCACTTCATCGTCGAGAGCCTGGCGCGGATCTGGTTCGCGAGAAGGCATTCGGATTGGACCTTGGTGTGGACCGGCGCGGAAGATTATCTGCCCTGGCAGCGGGAAATCATGGACGCGATCGGTATCCGTAACCCGGCACGGTTCATTACCGCTCCAACAGAGCTCAAGGCGCTGGCGGTTCCGTCGGCCGGGCATATCTCGCCCACCTTCTTCGCGCCTTACTATCTCGAAGCGCTGGGCGTGATTGAACCCAGGCCGATTGAGCCCGGCAAGCGGGTCTACTTGTCCAGGTCACGCGGAAAGACTGGTGGTTTCGTCAACGAATCGGCCATTGATGCCTTTCTGGCGGATCAGGGCTGGACGATTTTCCATGCCGAAGAAGGGCCGGTGGACCAACGCTTCGATGTGCTGTCGTCGGCGGAGACCATTCTGATGACCGAGGGGGCGGCTTTTACGTCGCTGCTGTTGTTTCGGGATATTCGGTCGAGGATCTTTACCTTGTCTCGTGATGATCCGCAGCGCTTTTCCCATGAGCCGTGGTTTGCTGATTTTTTTGGGGCCTTAGCTGGCGCAAAGAGGCTCGATTATTGTCGGCTGGATCTCCCGAAACGTCATGTTGCCGATCTCGATCACAACGCCAAGTATGAACTCGATATACAGGTCTTCGGGGACCTCATCCGCAGGACTGACAGCCTGTCCACGGGCCTGGAGGCACTTGAGCGCTACAAGACCCGCACCCAGCCAGACTGGAGCGCGGTGCGGCAACTCGCGGAACGGGCCGTCGGCGACGTTTCCGTCGAAACACCGCCCGTCGTCGCTCATCTTTACCGCAGCGGCCTGTTGGAGGCGGCAGGCGAGCTGGCGGCCGCCTCAGCGGAAGCGGGGCGGGCCGTTGCCGCGCGGCCGGACAGTGCCTTTGCCCTCGGCGTTCACGCCCGCTTGTCCGCGCGCACCGGCAACTATCAGGAAGCGGAGTGGGCCTTGGCCAGGGCCATGTCCATCGATCAGAACGATCTCCCCTTGTATCGTCTGCAAATGGCGGCCATCCTGCTCCACAGGGGCAATCAGGGACGGGCGGTCGAGCATGCCAAGCGAGCCACGGAGCTGGCTCCGGCGAATGCCCATTGCTGGGCGAGTCTCGGGAATGCGCTGCTGCGCGGGCAACGGCTGTTGGAAGCAGGGCACGCACTGGAGAAGGCCGTCGCGCTCGAACCGGAACTGGTCGGTGCCCTATATGCGCTGAGCGCCGTGTATGCAGAGACGCGTGACCTGCAACGCGCCGCCGACCTTGCAAAGCAGGTCGTTGGGCTCGACGGCTCACGCGCCGAGTTTCATCGTCACTTGGGTAACCTGCTGCGTGCGCTTGACGAGCTCGGGGGGGCAGAGCGGGCCTACCGACAGGCGATCGAGCTGGAGCCCACCGATGAAAAGTCGCTGCATGCCCTGCAGGATATGCAGCGGCAGGTGATGACGCCACGCAATGGACGCCCGCTCTGGCTGCGTCTAACCCGAGGACTGCTGCGGCCGATCACACTTGTCAGGCCACATCTGCGGCGCGGATGGCCGCGCTGACTCGCTTGCTTCTGGAACAGAGTAGGGTCACGATGCCTCAGTCCGATGTGTTTTCACCCAGTGTAAAGACCTTTCACAATGCATTGGTGCTGCCGGTTGTCGACTATGGCGACCATGGAAACCTCTTGTGGGAGGGGCCCTATTATCGCTTCCTGGGCGGCGTCTACTGCCGGACAGGCGGCGTCGCCGAGGCCCTTCTGGTTCGCCCCGAGGGGCTGCATGAGTCGGTCGATGACTCGTTCGTGCCCGGACGCAATGGCGAATATCAGGCGCCGGTCGTCGATGCTGCCGCACGTCTTGATGGGCATTACCTGTTCTGTGGGCGGGCCTTCCCGCATTTTGCCCATTTCATCGGTGAGGGCCTTGCGCGGATCTGGTACGCCAAGCAGCACCCCGAGTTGACGCTGGTTTGGGCGGGCGCGGACGGCTACCTGCCCCATCAGCGGGAGATGCTGGACATCATTGGCGTGCAAAATCCGGCAATCTTCGTGCAGGAGCCAACGGAGTTGGAATCGCTGGTCGTCCCATCTCAAGGCCATGTCATGCCGACCTTCTACGCGCCCTATTTTCTCGAGACGCTCGGTGTCGTCGAACCGGCTCCGATCATCAAGGGCAAGAAGACCTATATCTCGCGAGCTCATGGTCAAGGCGGGGGGTATATCAACGAGGGCGCGCTCGAGGCGTTGCTGCGGCAGGAAGGCTGGGAGATCCTGCATCCAGAAGAATTGCCGGTTGCGGCGCGCTTTGATCTGCTGTCGAGCTCGGAGATCGTGCTGATGGTCGAGGGCTCGGCCATGACCTCTTTCCTGTTCTTCCGGGAGCTGTATGCGAAGGTCTTTACGTTGTGCCGCAATGACCCGAAGCTGACCGGGTACGACATCTCCTTTCGCGACTATTTCGGCGCGATTGCGCGCGATAAGGGGCTGGATTATTGGCGTCTCGACCTGCCCAAGACCTGGGTCGGTGGCAAGCGCACCGGGGCACGCTTTGAACTGGATCTAAATGCCTTTTCCGAGTTGATGCGGACAACCGATTTCCTTTCAAGCAATCTTGACGCAGTGCGGCCCTGCAACCGGCCGTATCCCCACGACAAGGCGTACGACGCAGGAATCGCCGCGACTGCACTGGCTTCGGTCACAACCGACTGTGATCCGGTATCGGCTTGCGTCTACCGCGCCGGCCTCGCCAAAGCCGCCGACGAGCGGCACAGGGCCGAAAAAGCGCTGCGAACGGCCCTGTCGTTGATGCCGGATAGTGCCTACCTGCATTGGCGGCTCGCCGGGCTAATGCAGGAGGATGGCGCGCTGGCCATCGCCCGGGATGAACTGGTCCATGCCATAAAGCTGAGCAACGAAGATGTGCCGGCCGCGCGGATTCAGCTTGCCAAGCTCCATCTGGAGCTGGAAGACATGGATAATGCAGTCATTGAAGCGCGCAGAGCGGTATCGCTCAACCCGGCAATAGCGGGTCCGCGGTTCTTTCTTGCTGACCTTCTGATCCGCACCAAGCAGCTCGCGGCGGCGCAGCGCGAGTTGGAGCAAGCCGTTAGGGTCAGCCCGTTGTTCGCGCCCGCACGGGTTCAGTTGAGCAAGGTTCTGGCGATGCGCGGGAAACTGCATGCGGCGATTGCGCAAGCGAGGGCCGCCGTCGGTTGCGATGCTGCCCATCCAGGCTGCCACGTCCACTTGGGTCACCTGCTTGCGCGGCAGGGCGACTTTGCCGCGGCGACTGCTTCCGTGCATAACGCCCTTACCATCGATCCGGCATTCGACTGGGCGAAGAGTACGCTTGTTTGGATCTCGGACCGGGAGCGTGAAGCTCTGCAAGCGATCGGGAGTAGGGCCTCGGTGAGACGGTCCTTCCTGTCTCTGATGAAGCGGTTGCGGTCCCGGCTGCGTCGGGCGCTGCCCCGCGCATTCACGCGCGGATAGCGCCGCCTTGGGAGACAGCATGAAGGCCGTGATTCTGGCCGGTGGCCTCGGCACAAGGCTCAGTGAAGAAACGATCGTCAAGCCCAAGCCGATGGTCGAGATCGGCGGCATGCCGATCCTTTGGCATATTATGAAGTGTTACGCCGCGCATGGCATCGACGACTTCGTCATCTGCTGCGGTTACAAGGGGTATCTCATCAAGGAGTACTTTGCCAACTATTTCCTGCACCAGTCGGATGTGACTTTTCACCTGTCCGATAACAATCGCATGGAGGTCCACAGGCACAGGGCGGAGCATTGGCGCGTCACGCTGGTCGACACCGGCGATGCAACCCAGACCGGCGGGCGGCTCATGCGTGCACGGCGCTACGTCGAGCAAGACGACGCCTTTTGCTTTACCTACGGTGACGGACTCAGCGATCTCGACATCGGTTCACTGGTCGCTTTTCACCACAGCCATGGGGCACTCGCTACCGTAACGGCCGTGCGCCCAGTCGGCCGCTTCGGCGCACTGGACCTGGACGAGGAGCGGGTCACGGGTTTCCGGGAGAAGCCGCACGGCCAAGACGGCTGGATCAACGGCGGGTTCTTCGTATTGTCCCCGGCCGTGTTCGACGAGATCGCCGGCGACAACACGGTCTGGGAACGGGAGCCCATGGAGGCGCTGGCCACCCGCGGCGAGCTGCATGCGTACCGGCATGACGGCTTCTGGCAAGCAATGGACACCCTTCGGGACAAGAACCACCTCAACGGTCTCTGGGAGGCCGGTGCAGCACCGTGGAAGCAGTGGTAAATACCTCAACGTTTTGGCTGGGACGGCGAGTCCTGATTACCGGGCAGACCGGGTTCAAAGGCGCCTGGCTGAGCCTTTGGTTGCAGTCTCTCGGGGCAAGGGTCGTCGGCTACGCCCTGCCGCCGGAGACCACCCCGAGCCTGTTCGAGGTGGCGGACGTGGGGTGCGGTACGACGTCTATCCACGGCGACCTACTCGACGCCGATGCCTTATCGGCGGCCGTCGCCGAACACCGCCCGGAGATTGTGTTTCACATGGCCGCGCAGGCGCGGGTGCGCCGCTCTTATCGTGACCCGGTGAATACCTTCGCGACAAATGTGCAGGGCACGGTCCACCTGCTGGAGGCCGCGCGCCGGTGCGGATCGGTCCGCGCGGTCGTCGTCATCACCAGCGACAAGTGCTACGCGAATCGCGAATGGCCTTGGGGCTATCGCGAGAACGACCCGATGGGCGGACATGACCCCTACTCCGCCAGCAAAGGGTGCGCCGAGCTGGTGGTCAGCGCCTATCGGCAGTCATACTTTGCCGACGCAGGCATCGGGCTGGCCAGTGCGCGCGCCGGGAACGTGATCGGCGGGGGAGACTGGGCGGAGGATCGACTGATACCGGACGCGATGCGTGCCTTCGCCGCCGGCGAGACCCTGGTGTTGCGCAATCCGGCTGCGCATCGACCGTGGCAACATGTCCTCGAGCCCCTGCACGGCTATTTGCTCTTGGCTCGCCGATTGATCGACGGCGGCGAGACCTATGCCCAGGGCTGGAATTTTGGGCCGCAGGCAATCGATGCGCGCACGGTGGGCGAGGTGGTCGAGCGCATCGCGACCCGTTGGGGCCGCGAGGCCAAGTGGCGCATGGCCGCGGATGCCGGCGCGCATGAGGCCTTAATGCTGCGCCTGGACGCCAGCCTTGCCCAGGTCGAGCTGGGCTGGCGGCCGGTACTCGCGCTCAATGAGGCATTGGACTGGACCCTGGACTGGTACCGCGCACATCGTGACCGATCGGTCGACATGCGCAGGTTCACCCTGCAACAGATTGGGTGGTTCGCCGAGCGCCTGCGGGCATAACGACGTGCCTTGGCCGGCCATTGGATAGCCAGCCTGACGGCATGAGGCGGTGCTTGAATGCCGATCACTGGTCGGCCTGCTGGCGCTGTTTGTCCGGGTCCTTGATGCGATGCGCGTCCATATAGGCGGCCAGCACCTCCTCCACCTCTCCCTCCATCCGGGTGACTCCCTGCTCTATCCAGACGGCGCGATTGCAGAGTCGGCGGACCGCGGCGGTGTTGTGGGTGACCAGCACGACGGTCTTGTCCGAGCGCAGTCGGTCTTCGATGAGCTTGGTGGACTTTGCTTGGAAGGCCGCATCGCCGACGCCAAGGGCCTCATCGATCAGCAGGATATCCGACTGAAGGCGCGAGCTGACGGCGAAGCCGAGTCGCGCGCGCATGCCCAGTGAGTAAGTTCCCAGGGGTTGGTCGATGTGCTCGCCAAGCTCCGCAAAGGCGATGACCGCGTCCATCTGCGTCATGATCTCGGCTCGGGTGAAGCCCAGCAACAGCGCGCCCAGCACGATGTTGTCGCGACCGCTGAGCTCTGGATCGAAGCCCACCTGGCGCGCCAGCAGGGCGGCCCGTGCGCCGCTGCTCAGGACCTGGCCGGCGTCCGGGCGGATGATTCCCCCGAGCAGCTTCAGCAGCGTACTCTTGCCGGCGCCGTTGCGCCCGATCACGGCCAGGGATTCGCCGTGGTAGAGATCGAAGCTGACATCGGCAAGGGCGGTGTAGCTGGAGCGTCGCCCGAGCGGGCTCGGTCGGCGGTAGCTGACTCTGACGTTGCGCAGCGACAGCACAGGGGTCTGGTTTCGGTCCATGGATATCAGCGGCTCAGCATCCGGGGATAGTCGTATTCGAACCGGCGCAGCACGGCCATGCCGGCCGCCAGCAGCACGACCGCCGTCAGCCATGTGCCGGTTAGGCTCGGCCAGTCGGGCCAGGCGCCGTCGATCAGCACGTCCCTGTAGGCCTGGATCAGGTTGACCATCGGGTTTAACTGGTACAGATCCCGGTAGGCCTCGGGCACCATGCTGGCCTGGAAGAGTATACCGGAGCCGAAGAACCCGAGCCGCAGCGCCACCTCCGCGAAGTACCGCAGATCCGGTACCAAAGGCATCAGCGTGGCCAGCAGCAGGGCCAGTCCAGCGAGCAGGGCCAGCTCCGTGAGGATCAGTGCCGGCAGGGCCAGGTATGCCAGGCTTGGCGGATAGCCCCAGACCCACAGGAACAGCAGCAGCAGCACGAAGACGATGCCGAACTTGACCGTATCTACGGTCGTGGTCACGGATGGGAAGTACAGTTTTGGAATCTGTATCAGGTTCATCAAAGCGCCGTTGCCGTTGATCGAAGCCATGCCGTGCAATGCGCTGCGCTCCAGCCACTGCCAAACCACGATCCCGACCATCAGAAAGGGCACGAAGTCCGGGCCGCCGCGCTGCATGAGTACGCCGAAGACCAGGTAGTAGACCAGCATCGATAGGATCGGGTCGAACACCCACCAGAGGATGCTGAAAAAGTAGCGGGACGCCTCGGCACGCAGTTGTGCATAGGCCTTGAAGCCGATCAAGATGGCAAGCTGTCGCGGTCTCATTTCGTCCCCATGACCCGGCGGTATCCGGCGATGGTCTGCTCGGCGGTGTATTGCCAGCTGAAACGCTCGGCTTGGCGCAGACCGGCCTCACGATGGGCTTGACGCGCGGCTGTATCCGTATACAGGTCGAGCATTGCCGAGGCGATTGCATCCTCGTCCGTCGGCTCCACTATGCTGGCCGCGTCGCCGACGATCTCCGGCAATGAGGCGCGATTCGACGTGATTACCGGCGCTCCGCACTTCATCGCCTCCAGCGGCGGCAGGCCAAAGCCCTCGTATAGAGACGGATAAACGAACATCAGCGCACCGCTGTAGACCTGGGCGAGTGTCTCGTCGTCGATGAAGCCCGTAGGCACTACGCGGTGCGCCAGTTGGGGTGCCTCGGCGATGGTCTCGAACAGCGTGCCGAAGTCCCAGCCCTTCGGACCCACCAACACGAGGCTCAAATCGGCGATGCCCTGCTGGCTGATCAGCGCAAAAAAGGCGCGTACGACCCGTTCGAGGTTCTTGCGGGGTTCCAGTGTTCCCACCGCCAGCACATAGGGTCCCTCGGGAATGCCGAGCCGGATGCGGGTCTGCGTCAACGCATTCGGATCGGTCCGAGGCGTGAAGGTCTCGGCGGCGGCCAGGTGAATGACCAAGATCCGCTCGGGCTCGATGCTCGTATGGGTGCAGAGGTCGTCACGGGTGCTGTGGGAGATCGCGAAGACCCAGTCCTCGGGGCCGATGGAACGCAGCATGCGCTGGACCAGGTGATCGCGTGCCCCCTGGAAGTACTGTGGGTGCAGGATCGGGATCAGGTCGTACAGGGTCATGCAGCGGCGCAGGCCCGGCCGCCGCGCGGTGCTTGCCGGGAAAGGGTAGTAGGTGGCATGAAACAGATCGCTGCCGGCCAGCGCGCTCCTGCTCGGCAGCGACAGCGGACGCCCCAACGCCTGTACGCCCAACTCAGTGACCCGACGCACCAGCCTCGGGCCTCCCGGTCTCGGGTACATCGGCGCTAGGGCCGCTGCGAGCCGGCCGGCTCCGCCCTGGTCCGCAAGGAGCGCTGAGGCCGACGGACCCAAGGCCCCGGTCTCCAGGTATTGCCGCAGCGTAATCAAACCCCGCAGCCCCTGGCTCGCGCAGAGCTGCAAGTGTTCACCCATGCGTGGGATCAGTGCCTCGGCCAAGCAGTGCACCACGCGGGCGACACCGGTACGGGCGCGGTCGATATGCAGGGCGCGTCCCAGCACCGAGACGTCCAGCAGCAGCCTTGGCATCGGCTCAGAAGCACCCCTCACAAGGCATCCCCGGACTCCGCGGCGACCATCGCCGCGGTGATATCCGCGAGCGAGCGCTCGGCACGCCAGCCGAGCCGATCGGCCGCCCTGCTCGGATCAGCGCGGCTAATGTGAATGTCGGATGGACGCAGTAGGGACTCATCCACCTGCACATGGTGCTGCCAGTCCAGGTCCAGCGCGGCAAAGGCTCCCGCAATGAACTCCCGCAGGGGGTGGGATCTGCCGGTGGCGATGACGTAGTCGTCCGGCCGCTCCTGCTGGAGCATGCGCCACATCGCATCCACATAATCCGGCGCCCAACCCCAGTCTCGGATGATCTCGATGTTGCCGAGGCGCAAGGGCTCCAAGTCGCCAGCGGCGATGCGATGGGCGGCGGCGACGATCTTGCGCGTCACGAAGCGCGCCGGGCGCAGCGGCGATTCGTGATTGAACAGAATCCCGGAGCAGACGAACATCCCGTAGGCCTCGCGATAGTTGGCCACTTGCCAAAAGGCTGCCGATTTAGCCACCGCGTACGGGCTGCGCGGATGAAACGGGGTCTGTTCGTTGGCCGCGCCGTCGCCGGTGTCGCCGAAACACTCGCTGGATGCCGCGTTGTAGAAGCGGATCGGTCGACCCAAGAAACGCATGCACTCGAGCAGGTTGAGTGTGCCGATGTTGATGCTCTCGTGGGTCTCCGCCGGCTGTTGGAAAGAGAGTCCGACGGAGCTCTGACCGGAGAGGTTGTAGATTTCGTCGGGCTCGGTCTGATCGATGGCGTTGAGCACGCTGCGGAAGTCGTTTGTGGCCGCCGACAGCCGGCGCACCCGCTCGTAGATGCCGAGTCGCCTCAGGTTCGTGAAGTGGGTGAGCTCCGCATCCCTGGATGCGCCGAAGACCTGATAACCCTTCGCCAGCAGCAGTTCGGCCAGATAGGCGCCGTCCTGGCCGGATACCCCAAAGATCAGTGCGCGCGGCATTGGCTTAGCCCTCGGTTAGAATCGTGTCCAGGCGCGCCGCTGAGGCGGCCCAGCCGGACTGGACACCATAGTCAAAGCGATTCAAAGACAGCGCGGCCCGTGACTTGTCAAAAAAGTCGTCGGTACATCCGGGGCGCGCCAACAGCTGCGGGCAATCGCGCAGGATCCAGGCGGTACCGGGGACGGCGGATGCCACCGCGGGCACACGGCAAGCCATGGCCTCGTAGAGCTTTGACGGATAGCTGTAGTCGCCGAAGCTCGAGGCGCGGTTCAGCACGAACACCAGGTTCATGCTGTTCAGGATCTGCGGCATTTGCTCCCCTGGCCGATAGCCGAGCCACAGGGCGTCTTCCGGCAGCCGGATGCGTTGCTGACGGCGGCCGGACAGCACCAGCCGCAGGTCCGGTGCCCAGGTCTTCAGGCGCGGCCAAAGTTCCAGCAGCAACTCCATGCTCCGGCGTCGGTCCGCCGCGCCCGTGTAACCTACCAAGCGCCCCTCCTGCGGCAGGCCGACGGCCCGCCGACAGACGGCACGTTCGAGCGGGATGAAACCCGCGTCCGCGGCCATCGGCACCACCTCGGCGGCGGTGCGTCCGGCGCTCCGGCCCATGAATTCCGCGAGTTGGGGGCCGGCGGCGGTGAGTTGATCCGCCCGGCCCAAGGCCCGACGCCAGAGCCGACGCAGCGGCGGAACCATGGGATGATAGGTCTCGTAGTTGTCGTAAGCGTCGATCAGCACACGCGTGCCCCGAGCTGCGGCGAGACGCTCGGCGAGCATTCCGAACCAGATGTCGGAGCACCCGATGACCCAATCATGCCGCTGCTCGCGCAACAGACGCGCCCCATACCGAGTATAGTCCCAAGGCCCTGAGGGCCAGGCGGAGCGGCAGTGGATGGTCAGCTGCCCTTCAGCGCGTTGCCAAGAGCGGTCGCGGCCGTAGCCGAGCAGCAGGAGATCTACAGCGTGACCGCGCTCCGCCAGCAAGCGTGGCAAGTGATAAAAGCGCCCGAAGGGCTCGTGGAACAGATCACGGCCCTGCGGGTGGCGTTTGCTTAGAAACAGCAGCCGCATCAGCGGCCCCCCGAGGCTTTGATCGCAGGCGCAGCGTCGGAAATTGATTCGGCGTCGGGCACCAGCGAGCGATAGACGGCCAGGGTCTCGCGGGCGCAGCGCGGCCAGCTGAAGCACTGCGCCCGGGCCAATCCGAGCGCCCGGAGGCGATCACGCGTGCCGGGCGAGGCAACCAGACTTTCGATGAGTCGACGCTGTGCGTCGATATCCTCCGGGGCAAAGCTCAGGCCGGCGTCGCCGAGCACCTCCGGCAGGGCACCGCCGCTGCTGGCGGCCACCGGGCAGCCATGAACCATCGCCTCCAGTAGCGGCAGACCGAAGCCCTCATAGCGGGACGGATAGACCAAAGCAACCGCCCGGCGGTAGGCGGCGCCGAGCAGCGCGTCCGAGCCGCCGATGCGACTGACGCGATCGGCGATGCCGAGCCGCCTGAGCTCGCGCTCCTCGGCCGCGGAGAGCACATCCCCACCGACGCACAGCAGTCGCACAGCGCGGCGCAGCGCCGGCGACCCGGCATAGGCCGCAAGCAGTGCCGTGAAGTTCTTGTAACCGCTGCGCTGCCCGACGTAAAGCAGGAACGGCGCCTCGCCCACGGCTGCGGCGACCTGGCCATCGGCGGCCGAGTCCGCGGGCGCCGGTGGTGAGACCCCGAGATGGACCACGCTCGCCCGCTCCGGCGGGATGGCGTAGTGGGCGAGCAGGTCGTCCCTGGTCCGCCTGGAGATGCAGAGCACCCGGTCCGCCCTGATGATGGCTCGGCGCTTCGCCGGGAGCAGACGGTCGTAGGCCGGGAAGGACTCCGGGAAGCGCTCATGTATCAGATCGAATACGGTAAGCACCACGGGCACATGCGCTGGTGCCGTTGTGCGCTGCTGGTAATAGGTCTCATGGACGATATCCGGGCTGAAGCGACGGATTGCGGGTCGCGCAAGACTGTCGTTGAGCCCGCGCAGCAACGGTCGCAGGAGTCGCGGTGGCCGAGGCAGATACCTGCCGCGCACCAGGGCTGCGGGGGCCGCGCCCAGAAAGGCGTTGACATGCAGCGGTGCGAAGACCCGCGCGTGGACAGACGCCTCGCCCAGTGCTTCCGCGAGCCGGCAAAAGTAGCGCGAAATGCCGGTGTATGGACGCCGGCAAAAGGCCTGGTGGTCGAAGGCGATACGCATCCTCGGCTAACGCCCCGTCACGACCGAGAGACGGTCTGACCGCGCAAGAAGTCCCCGGCAAGCCATCTAACAACCGCCCGTCAGCGGGTCTGGCGCAACATCCTCGAGACATCTCGCAGCGGCAGCAAGCGTGCTTGAATCCAAAGTGCGCGCACCTGTAAGCAGGCCGTGGTCTCCGAACCAGTAGCGTTGCAAGCAAACCAAATCGAGTTGCCAGGAGCGCATGGCGTCTCCAACCGGAAGCGTCGTGTTGTACGACAGCGTAACCTGTTCTCCTGGGTATATCGACCAAGGTAACGGTTGCCAAGTCGTCGTCAAGTTTGCTGTGCCCTCGCCTTTTGAGCGCAGGGCGCATGCGACTGGACCACGTTTTCCATTGCCCCGTGGCCAAATGGTCGTCCCCCTGTTGATGATGATTGCGCGCACACGCACCCGTACGCGCCCTGGGGGTTCAGATGGCTCGGCCTCGCAGGTCAGGCCCTGTATCTCGGCGAACGATTTAGCTCGCTGGTCCTCGGCAGAGGGGGGCGAGAGCGGCCGTCCTATGCCAAGCCGGAACAGCGCATTCCAAGTGGCCCTGACGCCAGGCTTCGATCTCTCTCCGTAGTTCATGATCGCCGCCTGATAGAAATCCTCCACTTCGGCCGAGGTGCAAAACCAGCACAGATACTTGGTCTGGGCCGAGTCGAAATACAGCCGCTCGATCAGTTGGACAGGGAGCCTCAGCCGAGCCTTGAACGCACGATAGGCGCTGGCGATGGCCTTGTCTTCTGCGCTGTTGGCTCGAACAAGATGAATCCCTTCGAACCCCAGCGCATGCTCCAGCGCTGTTTGCCAACGCTCGACGTGGTGCAAGCTCAAAGTCAGGATACGACAATCGCCTCTGTTCACCAGGCAGCTCTTCGTGCGTTGGTTAAATTGGGCTTGGCTGAACAACCCGGGCTCTATCTCCTCCAGAGGGTGAAACTGATAAACGAGCGCGCGGTCGAGCCAGCTTCGCAGCCATTCGAAGCACTCCTCGTAGCTGATGTCCTCCAAGCGGCGGCGACCCGCATCGACCTCCGTTTGCATGGGCTCGAAGCAGTCGGAGATACCGCGCGACAGCGGATCTCGAAAAGACGATATGATCGTAACCGGTTTTTCATGGAGCGCTTTCCAGCGCAGCAGATCCCTAAGTATCTGTCTGTCAAGAAGTTCCGCCTCGGCTGGTGCGCCAGGCGAGAACTTGAGGTTTCCAACCAGCTGAGCATTGCTGTGGTTGTGCAGCACGCGCCGCTCCGGGCGATTCTGGTCACCTGGCTCCGCGATATGCCTGCAAAGGCTTTGGAAGAGACTGACGGTTCCGGTCTTGCTCGGTGCATAGACCAAGAAATCCTTGCCGGTCAGGGGGCCTCGATTTACCCCGCCTTCAAAATCAATGAGCTTTTCCAGGTAGGCAAGCCGATCCAGTTCTTCGTGGCAATTGCTCATGGCGATTTCGGGTCTTCAGGAACGCTGGCCTGCTTGCCGATACCGTCGGCTTGGCTCGACCCGCGTAAATCAATCCGGCTGCCGCGCAGGCGGTCCGGGTCCGGCAAATGAATGAAGAGTCCGTCGCATTCCTCCCGAACGAAGCGATAGAGGCGGATGTCCTCCCGATTCAGCTCCTCAATGGTCTCGCGCAGGCCAGGCTCGGCCGCAAGCTCGTCATAGGCATTACCTGCCGAGCGATTAGAGTGGGGCATGTCGATCGAGGTCCAGCCGAGCAGATGACCCAAATAGTCGGTGAATCGGGGTAGAGCCTCAACGCAGCCGACGACAAACTGATCGCTGCGCAGGGTTTGGAGTGCAGCATCAAAGCTCGGCTCGCAATAGCTCAAGTAGCGGCACTGCATGTTCACCAGCGTATGCCGGAAGCTGGGGCAATGCTCCAATGACTTGAGGACACTGTCGGCGTGCATTCCGCGCTTCGACCAGATCGCATGCTGCTGCTCGCGAAGTCGCTTAGTTTCAGCGTCCTTCGGCGCGCTTAGGTCCGGCCTCATATATAAAGCGAAAAGAGAGAGGGCGCGCGCGATCGGCTCGCGCAATATAGCCGTGAATAACGCTGGCATATGATAAGGGTAATCGCGCCGCGGCCGATGCCCTGCCAGCAGCGCGTAGTTGCTGGAGCCGGCAGGTCTCAATGGGTTATTCGAACCAGCAGTGAATTGATGTTGCAGGATGATGTTACTTTCATAATTGCGCGCTAGCAACCTGTTGAAAGATCCCCCGGCGGTCTTGGGGATGTGCAGGAAGACGAGTTGCGGCTCAAGGTCCTCGCCTACCTTGGTCGCGCCATCAGTTGGTGCCGAGTTGAGGCGGCAGCGGCGGTCGCCGAGCAAAAGGTCGTTCTGCGACAACCATTGCTCGCGATCCCGAATCAGGTCCAGCGACCAATGGCAACCGACGGCATCGGCTGGGATGTCGAACGGGAGATCCACGACGAGGTCGTCACCGGGAGCGACAGCGCTGGGCAGGTGCTGCCAGTTGCTGGTGAGCAGTTTCCCGCCGGCGGCCTGCGCGCGAAGGGCGACCGCTATGCAGTTGGAACTCGATCCTTTTGGAGTCCAGAGTTCCTCTCCGGTGTTCTTGAGCCGCACCCTGACGGTGACTCGTTTGCGGTCTTTACATTGGTCGGCATGCAGGCGGGTGTTCAGCGACAACACCTTGGCCTCCACGGCAGGGCCCTGTATTCGGGCGAGGGGCCGGTTTGGGTGCAGCCGCCTGAGCCAGGCCGAGAGCCCGCGTCGTGGCTTTGTGCGGCCGAATGATTCGATGGCTCGATCGCACAATTCGTCCACCTCGGCCGCACTAAAGAACCAGCGGAGGCACGCGGTCTCGGCAGAGTCGTAGAAGAGGCGTCGGATCAGATCCGCGGGAAGCCGCAGCTCCGCTTTAAACTGTCGGTAGACTGCGCCCAACGATTTCTGATCGGCATTGTTCTGATGGACGAACTCGATGCCGTCGAGGCCCAGATGACGTTCACAAGCTCGCGCCCAGGCGTCCGCGTAGGGCAGTGTGAGAACCAGCATCCGATAATGGTCACGCTGGACGAAGCAACTGCGGCTCGAATGGTCGAAGGTCTCCGTCTCGAAGAAGGCGGGTTCGATCTCGGTCAACGGATGGTCGAAGTGCTCCATGGTCGTCGCCAGCCACTCCAAGACCAGATGCTCACACTCCGGTAGGGACAGCGCGTCCGGGGTCCTGTCCCCTCGACGGATTGCATCATCGAGTTGTTGAAACACGCTGGAAAAGGCCCTGCCGAGGGGCTCTCGGTAGGATGATACGATCAGCAGCTCGCTTCCAGTCAGGGCCTTATAGTCGACGAGATCGCGAACAATGGTCCGTTCGAGCAACTGCTCGCGGCTGGGGCTCTGTACGTCCAGCTTGAGATTGCCGACGATGTGACGATTGCTGTGATTGTGCAGCATCTTGCGGTCGGCATCCAACCAGCCGCGCGTCTTGACTAGATGTGCCTGGATGCCGGTGAATAACGACACGGTGCCGGTCTTGCCGGGTGCGTAGACCAAGATGTCCTTGCCGGACAGCGGGCCGTGGTCCATCGCGCCTTCAAAGTCGATGAGCCGCTCCAGATAGCGCAGCTCGGCCAGCGATTTTCGGGGTTCGGCTGGCTCGTTGGGCTTCATCGGGCTTTGCATCAGCGTTCCAAAAGACGGCTAGGTATTGGGGGCATTGGCGGCAGTGCTCGACGGCACTATACGGCTGCTGCGGGGTCCAGCCAATGCGGATGTCTTTCGTCCTTGAGCATGTCTACGACTATCCCGGCGGACTCGGCCCAGGTTCCGACGCGCAATGCAGCCCCAGGTGCCGCTCGGGTGTTCGTGTCGTCGTCGAGCCAGGCGCGCACCGCCTCGACAAGGCTCGCCGGCTCGGTGCCGTTGAAGAATCGCGCCCCGCTGCCGGTGACCTCGCGGAATACCGGGATGTCGCGGGCGATGATGGGCAGGCCGCGCTGGGCCGCCTCGATCAGCGGCAGTCCGAAGCCTTCGCCCTCGGAGGCGTTGATCAGACAAGCGGCGGTGTTGTAGAGCTGCTCCAGATACTCGTCGCTGACTTGGTCGAGCCAAAGCAGCCTCCGACCGGTCTCGGGGTGTCCCCGCAGCTTGCGCACCGTCTCCGGGATGGTGCGCCGCTCGCGCTCGGGGATCGCGCGCCAGCCTTCCTGACCCACGATCACCAGACCCACGTCGACACCGGCCCGCCAGAGGGCGTCGAAGGCGGCCAGTGTTTGCAGATGGCCCTTGCGCGGCTCGATGGTATTGACCATTAGAAAGGTCGGGCGTGAGCTCAAGCGCTCAAGCTGTGCCTGGGCGTCCTCGGGCAGGCCGCGGGTCGGGGCAGCGCGGTCCAAGTCCGCCCCGAGGTGGAACCAGCCGATTCGCAACAGGTCCGGCCGTGACGGCAGCGGCTGTTCTACGCACCATTGGCGGTACGCCTCGGCGACCGACTTGGAGATGCAAATTGCGCCGTCGAGGCCGGAGATGGCCTTGAGCCAGCGGGCATGCCGATGGTCGGTCCCGGGCGGGAAGTACTGGGGCAGGGCAACGGGCAAGAGATCGAATACCGTGGCGTAGATGGCGACCCCTCGGTTGCGCAAGCGCCGGTAGAGGCCGGCGTCGGAGGCGGCGGTCACCATGTCGCTGTGCAGATCGAGATTGATCAGCAGATCGTCTGAACCAGGCTCGACGAGCGCGTCCTCAAGCAGATCGCTGGGGCACCCAAGCAGTTCGCAGGTAAAGCGACGGGCGTAATTGAGCTGCCAACCCCCGTCTTTCTGGGACAGATAGACGGGCTCCACCCGCACGCCAGCGGGTGGATGCTCGATCAGCGCCAGCAGCAGCGCGCGGGCGACGCGTTCGATGCCCGAGTGCAGGGATGAGCGGCAGGTGGCCGAGACGTCCAACAGCCACTGGCGCGGCGCACAAGGGCGCGGTACGGAGCGGCTGACCGCACTGGCCAGTGCGATGCCCTCTGCACCGGGTAGATCGAACCCATCGATCTCGGCCAGCGCCGACAGCAGTCGATCCTCGACGACATCGGCGCCCGCGTAGCAGTCCTCGATGACCTGGGCATAGCGCTCGGCGCAGACCCTCGGGGTATGCCGCGTCTGGATTAGCCGCCGGGCCTGCTCGCCCAATGCTCGCGCCTGCTCCGGCTCGCGGCGAAGGGTCTCCAGGGCCTGGCTGAGCTGGCGGTCGGTAAAGGTCTCCGGAAGCCGCCAAACCGCCTCGTCCGGCAGCTCGGCCATGGCGCCGATGGCGTTGACGATGGTTGCCACGCCGTAGTTCAAGCAGTCCAGGGCGGCGGCGGAGGTCTCACCAAGAGAACGGGAGCGCACCTGAACGGCGATGTCTGTGACCGCCAGATACTGTCGGAAGGCGGTCTGGTCGACCCAACCGGTGATCCGGACCCTGTCCTTGGCCCAGCATTCCGCGCTTGCCTGGGTCAGGGCCTGGCCGTAATCCCCGGGTGCTGAGCCGACGAACACCAGCATGCAGTTGTCGTCGGCCCCCAGCGCCGAGTCGAGCCAGGCCGCGAAGATGCGCCGACTGAGCTTGGTCTCGCCGATCCGGCCGAAACTGCACACCACGAAGGCATGCTGCGGCAGGCCGAGCGCCCTAAGCGCCGCTGCCCGATCCTCAGGGGCCGGCTTGACTCGGGGCATCGGCACCACGGAGAGCGGTGTCGGCCTGTGCCCAGGGTACCAGTTGAGGAGCTCGCGCTTGGCGCTCTCGGAGTGGACCATCAGGTGGCGGGCGTTGCGCAGTACCTGTCGGTTGCAGGGATAGCGTCCAATGACCCTATGCACATCGTCGTCGCTGAAGCGCTCCCGCAGCGCGCCGTAACCATGGCTGTCGAACAGGGCGCGGCTCCAGACACCGGGTGCCTCACCGGTCAGCTCCAGGTGCGCGAGCAGATGTGTAAGAAACAGGTCGTGCAGGACGACGACGCCGGGCACCTCTTCCATCAATGGCAGCATATGCCGGTGGTATAGGGCATTGCCGACCTGATAGACGACTCGATCGAACCGTTCGGCATTGGCGCGCAGCCAATCGACGTTGTGGGTCCGCCCTTGCGCCTGCGTCCAGGGGCCGCCCGCTTCTGGTTGATCGAGGATCAGGTCGATCCGATAATGCCGGGCCAGCTCGGGCAACAGCTCGGCACTGTAATCGCTGATACCGCTTTGCACCGGCGGCAATGGCGATACGAAGGCAAGGCGCGGACGGCGGTCAGTGGTGTGGGTGACCACGGCCTGATCGGCGCGCGGCTCCTGCACCACAGCATCGATGATGCGCTCGGCCATTGCGTCCAACGCGCTTGGCTCCGCTTGCTCATGCGGCAGACCGATGTCGAGAACAGACGCCGGCGGAAGATCCAACAGTTCCATTGCTCGCGCTCGCAACTGGCCGTCCGCTGCCAGGATGCGATCGACGCGGCGCAGTTGGTCCAGCCGCTCGGCATACCACACCTCCCGCGGCTCGGCGGCCCCGGCTCGTTCATCGGGCAGCGACTCCACCGGCTCACGCAGCAGCGCCAGCGTGGGCCGTTTGTGCCCGAGTTCGCCAACGCTGATGACGGTATCGTCGTCGAAGCCAAGCAGCAGCCCATCCAGCAATATGAGGTCGGGGCGCAGCTTGGCGATGCACGCCTCCCTTATCAGCGCCGCCGCATGCCTTCTCGGTCGGTTTGCCGGATCGGCCGCTGAGACCGGGCCGGGGGCGTCCCAGACGTGAATCGCCGCCGCGGGCAGCACCCGCGCGACGGCGGCGCGCAGTGCACCGATCCCGTCCGGGATTCGTTCGCTGAGCAGCACGATGACTTGATGGTCAACGCAGCGACGAAGAATCTTGTCCAAGAGGCCTGGGACCAGTCCGCGGTGGGCCACATTGGAACCCATAGCGAGTTGGGTGGCCTGCAGGTCAATGAGAAGGCGCATTGGCAGGGGGCGCAGGGGTTGTCTCATCGGTTCGCCGCCGACGGGCCGCTGTACGTTGAAGGGCAAGAAAAATGCTCGATGCCTCGGGCGAGAGGTTATGGGCTAGACCCAACGGCGCGGCCGATTCGCGCTGATTTCCCGAGGTAGCCCGCATGCGTGTCAGCCGGGACTGCAGGCGTTGCCGCACCCCGGGCAGCTTCAGCAGTATCGGCCGCACCAACCGAACCGTTGTTGGATTGTCCGCCAGCCGCACGAGCCGGCGCCGCAAGCGGATCGTGGCGCTCACGGCCCTTGCGTCCGGCACGGGTGATGCGTATGCCTGCGGCTGCGCCGTTGTGCCATGCGCCGCGTTTTGCTCTGGCGGCATCTCTGGCGGCATCGCCGATCGGCGGCCTCTGGCGAGTCGCAGCGCCTGGCGCAGGGGCGAGGTCAGGCGCCAGGATAGGCTGTTTTGATAATGCGCGACCAAGGCTCGCTGCTCCGCCATGGCGGCTTGCGCCTGAGCCTGCAACCGCCCATGCTCCTGGATGATATGCTCATGCTCCTGGATGATATGCTCAAGCTCCTGGATGATATGCTCAAGCTGCGCCGTGCGTTGCGCGATGAGGTAATGCTTGTCTCCGAGCGTGAAACCATCGAACCAATTCGGCGGCAGGGCCAGCCGACCGGCTAACGCCGCGCGCTCGTCGGCGACGTAGAACCGATTCAGCCCATCGAAGTAGGCGAAGCGATAGCCCTTGGCAAGTAGGTCGGGCTCCCATGCCTGGTGCGTCGGATCAGTACGATTCGGGGCGGTGGCCTCGATCACCAGCACCCATGGGCGCACCTCGCGCGCGGACCAGCCCCGGATCACAGCGGCCTCACCGCCCTCAACGTCAATCTTCATCCAGTGCACGGGCCGATCGGCATAGGGCATCAACAGATCGTCCGTGGTCAGGCAGGGCACGGTCCAGGACTTGCACCGAATACCCTCAGACCGTAGCTGCTCCGCGACACCCGGGTCGCAGGTGCTGCACCCACCGCGGTTCTCCGCCTCCCACAGGGTAATCTCGCCAGCGTGATCCCCGACGGCGGCCTCAATGACCGCTTCGTCGGGGCGGTGCCGGCGGAGCCGTTTGGCGTACTCGGGCAAAGGCTCGACATGCATCCCGCGCCACCCATGCTCGTAGAAGGCCAGGCTGACTGACGCATCAATGGGGTCGTAAGCGCCGATGTCGACGTAAAAGCCGCGATCGACACGGCAAAGTGCGCGCCAGAGGATAACGTCTTCGAAGTTTTGCGCGTGCGAAACGATACCGTTCACAGGGTTAGGCTGTTGGGGTGGTCGGCAACGTATCGCCGGCAGGCGCGCGCCAATGGCGGCATAGACCTAGGGAGCATGACGACCGGCAGACAGGTGCGTATCTCTGCAAGCCCCGCGACCGCCAACTCCCTCACGGGTTAATCGCATAGCCTATGCGAGCGCGGTGCAATCGTCAAGTGAAGCAGCGACGGATCCAGGACGGAACCGTTCTAGCGCAAACCCACAGCCGAGACTGCATGTTATCCCCAGATCGGGTCATTTCGCCCGACTTGGGGTATCTTGCAGCGCAAGACAGTACCAAAATCAGGGACGTACCACAATAAAGGCGTAAATATTCGGTCAGGCCATCCGGTCGGGCAGAAAGTGTGGGACACAAGAGAAAATTCGATGTATAAACTGGACCATGGAAGGCACGACACATCCCAGCCCGAGCGCGGAG
>JGI12048J13642_10345349_pt1 | contig 29079 bp, 21 predicted proteins | sample ElkSlonscriptome_16_FD_13642 | JGI IMG/M metagenome (IMG submission 13642)
GGCTGACAGTGGCCGTCGAAGCGCAGGAACCGGAATGTATATGCCGATACATGAGGATTCCGAGCATCGCCGGACGCTGTCAGGCGCACGCGCAGTAGCTATTGAAGCGGTTTTTTTTTTACATGTTGCGGCGATACTCACCGCCCACTTCATACAGCGCATGGCTGATCTGCCCCAACGAATGGAACTTGACCGCCTCGATCAGCGCCTCGAACGTGTTGGCGCGCTCGCGGGCGCGCGACTTGAGCGTGTCAAGTACGTCCGGGCCCAGTGAATTGCGCGCGGCCTGGAAGCGGCGCAGATGCTTGATCTGGTCGTTCTTTTCGGTCTCGGACGAACGGATCAATTCGATTTCCGGCAGGTCTTCTTCCTCGCCCTTGTTCGGCTTGAAGGTATTGACGCCGATGATCGGCAGACTGCCGTCGTGCTTCTTGCTTTCGTAGTACAGCGATTCTTCCTGAATCTTGCCTCGCTGGTACATCGAATCCATTGCCCCGAGCACCCCGCCGCGCTCGGAGATCGCTTCAAACTCCTGGTAGACGGCTTCTTCGACCATATCGGTGAGGTGCTCGATGATGAAACTGCCCGACCACGGGTTCTCGCACATGTTCAGGCCCAGCTCGCGGGCGATGATGAGTTGTATCGCAACGGCGCGACGCACCGACTCTTCGGTGGGCGTGGTGATGGCTTCGTCGTAGGCATTGGTGTGCAGGCTGTTGCAGTTGTCGAACAGCGCGTACAGCGCCTGCAGCGTGGTCCGGATATCGTTGAACTGGATTTCCTGGGCGTGCAGCGAACGGCCGGAGGTCTGGATGTGGTATTTGAGCATCTGTGATCGCTTGTTGGCGCCATAGCGCTCGCGCATCGCACGGGCCCATATTCGCCGTGCGACCCGGCCAATGACCGCGTATTCGGGATCCATTCCGTTGGAAAAGAAAAACGAAAGGTTCGGCGCGAACTTGTCGATGTCCATCCCGCGCGACAAGTAGTACTCGACGATGGTGAATCCGTTCGACAACGTGAAGGCCAGCTGGCTGATCGGATTTGCACCGGCCTCGGCAATGTGATAGCCCGAAATGGAAACCGAATAGAAGTTGCGCACCTCGTGATCGGTAAAGTACTGCTGGATGTCGCCCATCATGTGCAGCGCGAACTCGGTCGAGAAGATGCAGGTGTTCTGCGCCTGGTCCTCTTTCAGAATGTCGGCCTGTACGGTGCCGCGCACGGTTCTGAGCGTCTCGGCCTTGATCTTTTCATAGGTCTCGGTATCGAGCACCTCGTCGCCGGTAATGCCGAGCATCTTCAGGCCCAGCCCGTCGTTGCCGGCGGGCAGCTCGCCTTCGTATTTGGGCGCTCGTTTGTCATGAGCAGCATCGTGACCGGCGGCATGACCAGCGTCCGAAAAGCGCTCGGCCTTGAGCCTGTCGATCTCTTCCAGCCGGCCCTGCTCGGCCAGGTATTTCTCGACCTGCTGATCGACGGCGGTGTTCATGAACATCGCCAGGAGCATCGGCGCGGGACCATTAATGGTCATGGAGACCGATGTCGTGGGCGCACAAAGGTCGAAGCCCGAATACAGCTTCTTCATGTCGTCCAGCGTCGCGATCGACACCCCCGAATTGCCGACCTTGCCGTAAATGTCGGGACGTTCGTCCGGATCCTCGCCGTACAGCGTCACCGAATCGAAGGCAGTCGACAGGCGCGCGGTGTCCTGGCCGTGCGAAAGATAGTGAAAGCGCCGATTGGTCCGCTCGGGGGTACCTTCGCCTGCAAACATCCGGGTCGGGTCCTCACCGGCGCGGCGATAGGGATAGACGCCGCCGGTATAAGGGTACTCGCCGGGGAGGTTCTCCTTGCCGAGGTAATTCAGTCGGTCGCCCCAGTCGCGATACTTCGCCGCGGCGATCTTGGGAATGCCGTTGCCGGACAGCGACTGTCGATAATTTTCGCCGCTGATCTCACGCCCGCGAACCGTGTAGCTGTAGGTCTCTGCGGTAATGCCCTTAAGCTTCTCCGGCCAGCCGCGCAGCAGTGCCAGGCTTTCGGGTTCGAGTGAATCAAGCTTTTCGTTGTAGGCCTGACGCAGTTGCACCACGGCCGCCATCATCGCTTCCGGCAGTTCATCGGTGTTTTCTGGATCCTCGAAGCGCCCCAGCTCCGCCGGAAGCGCCGGGTCTTCGAGTTCGCAAAGCGCGTTGTAAAGGCTTTGGGCGCTTGACGCGATTTCGGCCTGGGTCTCGACGCGCCTGTTCACTGCGCGACCCTGCTCTGCGATTTCGGCCAGGTAGCGCTGGCGATTGCCCGGGATCAGCGCAGTGGCGCGCGGCTCCCTGGAGTCCACCTCTATCGTCGGCGACCAGCTTGCTTCTTCCAGTTCGAGCTTCTCGCGCATCAGCCGGCAAAGGTTGACGAACATCCAGGTCACGCCCGGATCGTTGAACTGGCTCGCGATGGTCGGATACACCGGCACCTGCTCGTCGTTCAGATCGAACTTCAGCCGATTGCGCTTCCACTGCTTGCGGACGTCGCGCAGCGCATCCTCGGCGCCGCGCTTTTCGTATTTGTTCAGGATGACCATTTCGGCGTAGTCGAGCATGTCGATCTTTTCGAGCTGACTGGCCGCACCGTAGTCGGAGGTCATCACGTAGACGGGAAAATCCACCAGGTCCACGATCTCCGTATCGGCCTGGCCGATGCCGGCCGTCTCCACCAGTACCAGACCGAAGCCGGACGAGCGAAGAAAGCCGATGCACTGCTGCAGGACTTCGCTGGTCGCCAGGTGCTCGCGTCGGGTGGCCATGGAGCGCATGTAGACGCGGTCGGACCTGAGGGTATTCATCCGGATGCGGTCGCCCAGCAGCGCACCGCCGGTCCGACGACGGGTCGGGTCCACTGCGAGGATTGCAATCTTCATGTCGGGGAAGTACTGAAGGAAGCGATTGACGAGCTCGTCGGTCACCGACGACTTGCCCGCACCGCCCGTGCCGGTCAGTCCCACCACCGGCACCTGGGCATTTGCCCCAATATCCTTCTGAAGCCGAGCGAGTTCATGCTCGGTCAGGGTGCCGTTCTCGATGGCGCTCAGCGCCTGGGCAATATCGACATGAGCCGGCGTCGTGCCGGAAACCGGAGACCGGAAACCTGAAACCGTGCGCGCCAGGCGGGCATCCCGGGTGCGCTCGACCAGGTCCTCGATCATTTCCTTCAAACCCATTTGCATCCCGTCGTCGGGATGATAGATGCGCTCCACCCCGGCGTCGTGCAGTGCCCGTATTTCCTCGGGCGTGATGGTGCCGCCGCCGCCGCCGAAAACACGAATGTGCGAGGCGTCCCGTTCGGCCAGCATTTCGACCATGTAGCCGAAGAATTCGTTGTGCCCGCCCTGGTAGGAACTGACCGCAATTCCGTCGGCATCTTCCTGGATCGCAGCGTCGACGATATCGCGAACCGAACGATTGTGGCCCAGATGCACGACTTCACAACCCTCGCCCTGGATCAGTCGACGCATGATGTTGATCGCGGCATCGTGGCCGTCGAACAGGCTCGCGGCGGTGACGAAGCGCAACGGCTGCTCTGTGCGGCGGGTCTGACTCGAGATTTGCTCTACGATCTGGCTCATGGCGAAACATCCAATTGATCTGCTGGGCAGTTCTCCATTTTAACCGCTACCGCGCAATGGGGCCGCTGCGCCTGAAAGCGCCGCTCATTTCACATTGAGGAGGTACCAGACCCAAAAAGGCGGGAAATAGGCCTTAATCCTTTACCCGGACCGAACAAGAACTGGCAATCGCTCCGTTTTTGAACGATAATATTTCGCATGTACGAAAATCATACCAAACCTACGGAACGCGCTGCGATTGACGAAATGCCCGTCGAAGAGATGGCGCGTCACGCCGAAGACGCCGCTCAATTTCTGAAGCTCATGGCGAATCCCCATCGGCTGATGGTGCTCTGTCACCTGCTGGATGCCGAAATGTCGGTTTCACAAATCAACGAGCACCTGCCCCTGTCGCAGTCAGCGCTGTCACAGCATCTCGCTGTACTCCGCAACAGCGGCATGGTCCACACCCGTCGAGAGCAGCAGACCATTTACTACTCGCTGGCCAACGAAGGCGTCCATGCAATAATTGCCGAGCTTTATCAGCAGTTCTGCGCGCCGCACCTCAACGGCTGACCGCGAACAGAATGCCGAATCCGACATAACGCAAACCTCTGCGCGACGGTCGGATACATGAGGTCGCGGATCGGACCGCAGATCAGCTTGCGAAAAGACGTCGTACGCGCAATTGGCCGTGTTCATTTACCCGACCGATGCCCATGAATCCATCGGGAGAGTAGATCCGGACCTGCTCGGCCAACGCGGCGCCAGTCGACACGACCTTGCCGTGTCCGATGTCGATCGCGTCCTTTGCCTCCAGAACCACCGACGGCAAGGCACCCAGTGCCGCATCCGGTGCCACGAGCCGTGCTCGCGCTTCGGTCGCGTCCATTTCCTCCAGGCGCGCCAGCGAAACCGAATCGTCCAGCGAGAACGGCCCGCTGGAGTGGCGTCGAAGCGCAGTCAAGTGAGCGCCGCAGCCGAGCCGCTCGCCTATATCCATTGCCAGCGATCGGATGTAAGTCCCCTTGCTGCAAGTGACCCGCAGTGTCAGGCGCGGAAGTTCGAAATCCAGCAGTTCCAGCCGGTAAATCGTGACCCGCCGCGGTTTGCGCTCGACTTCGATACCGGCGCGCGCCAGCTCGTGCAGGCGGCGACCCTTGTGCTTCAAGGCCGAATACATGGGCGGCACTTGATCGATCGGACCGCGGAAGATGTCCAGGATGTCTTCAACCGTCGCGCGATCGATATCCGGAATCTTGCGCCGTTCGACCACATCCCCTTCTCCATCCCCTGAAGCCGTGGTCACGCCCAGCGTCACCTCGGCCAGGTAGCCCTTGTCCGCATCGAGCAGAAATGCCGATACCTTGGTGGCCTGGCCGAAGCACAATGGCAAAAGCCCCGTAGCCAGAGGGTCCAGCGCCCCGGTATGCCCGGCCTTTCGAATACCGAGTACGCGCTTGGCCCGCGACAGCGCCGCGTTGGATGTCAAGCCAAGCGGCTTATCAAGTAGCAGGATCCCGTGTTCGAGCGAATCGGAATTCATCGACGGATCCGGCAACGCGCTGCAAGTGGAAATGAAAAGCGGGGCACGAAGAGCGCGAAGGAAGCACGAAGGACACGAAGAAAGGCGACTTGAAAGATCATTTAACCGAAATTTCCTGTTCAGAAGGTTTTCTTCGTGTCCTTCGTGCCTACTTCGTGTCCTTCGTGTCGGGCTTTTGAAGTACTGCCAGCTCCCGTCAGTCCCGGCGCTTCTTCGCGGCCGCGAGCAACTGTTCGATGCGCTGGCCGGATTCGCTGGCCGTGTCGTGGATAAATTTCAGCGTCGGCACGATTCTAAGACGGACCCGGCCGGCCAATTCGTGACGAACCTGGCCGGTCGCGTCGCCGAGCATCCGCATCACTTCCGGCGCCTTGTCGATTTCCAGCACCGAAATGTAGACCTGAGCGTGCGAGAGATCCCGCGAGACTTCCACATCGGTCAAACTGATCAGAGACGGCAACTCGGGCTCTATTTCGAGGCGGAGAATGTCGGCCAGCTCGCGTCGGAGAAGGCCGGCAACGCGCTCCGAGCGACCGCTCACGAGTCCAGCGTTCGAGCGACTTCGTAGCGCTCGAAACACTCGATCTGGTCGCCCGATTTAACGTCGTTGTACTGCTTGACGCCAATGCCGCATTCAGTACCCGCCTGCACTTCCTTCACGTCGTCCTTGAACCGGCGCAGCGATTCAAGCTCGCCCTGAAAGACCACGACGTTATCGCGCAGCACACGAATGGGGTTGGATCGCTTGACCACGCCCTCGACGACCAGACAACCGGCGATCGCGCCCAGTTTGGACGAGCGAAACACGTCCTTGACTTCAGCCAGACCGATGATTTCTTCCTTGACCTCGGTGCCCAGCAGACCGGAAATGGCCTTCTTGACGTCGTCAATCGCCTCGTAAATGATGCTGTAATAATTCAGATCGAGATCGTTCTCACCGATAACCTTGCGCGCCGAGGCGTCGGCGCGCACGTTGAAGCCGATAATGATCGCATTGGAAGCCTGCGCCAGCGCCGCGTCGGATTCGGTAATCCCGCCCACGCCGGACGAAATCACGTCGACCTTGACTTCTTCGTTGGACAGTTTGGTCAGCGAATCGCGCAGCGCTTCGGCCGAGCCCTGGACATCAGCCTTGATCACCAGGTTCACGCTCTGCTGCTCGCCGGTAGTTCCCTCCTCGCCCATCTGGTCGAACAAATTTTGCAGCTTGGCGGCCTGACGGTCGGCCAGGCGCCCTTCTCTGGCCGACGACTTGCGCTGCTCGGCCGCATCGCGCGCCTTGCGCTCGTCGGCAACCACCAACACATCGTCGCCGGCATTCGGCACGCCTGAAAGTCCCAGCACCTCGGCGGGGATTGACGGGCCGGCCGAGTCGATCGGCTTTCCCGTTTCGTCGAACATTGCACGGACCCGGCCGAACTGCTCACCGGCCAGTACCATATCGCCCTTTCTAAGCGTCCCGTCCTGGACCAGGATGGTAGCCACAGGACCTCGCCCCTTGTCCAGCGAGGATTCGACCACGACACCGCGTGCCCGTCGCTCCGGTACGGCCTTGAGCTCCAGGACTTCGGACTGCAGCAGAACCGCTTCCAGAAGACTGTCGATGCCATCTCCGGTGATGGCCGAAACAGGCACGAAAATTTCTTCGCCGCCGTAATCCTCGGGCACGACTTCTTCGGCCGACAAGTCGTTCTTGACTCGATTCAGATCGGCCTCGGGCTTGTCCATCTTGTTCACCGCAACGATCAGCGGCACGCCCGCGGCGCGCGCATGCTGGATGGCCTCTCTGGTCTGCGGCATGACGCCGTCGTCGGCGGCAACGACAAGAATGACGATATCCGTCGCCTGGGCACCTCGGGCACGCATCGAAGTGAATGCAGCATGGCCCGGCGTGTCCAGAAAGGTGACGACGCCGTTTTCCGTTTGGACGTGATACGCACCGATATGCTGCGTGATACCGCCGCTTTCACCCTCGGTGACCTTGGTGCGTCGGATGAAATCGAGTAGCGATGTCTTGCCGTGATCGACGTGACCCATGACGGTCACGACCGGGGGACGCGACACAGCTTCGCCGGCATCCTCTTCTTCGACCACCAGTTCGCTTTCGATGTCCTGTTGCTCGGCCGGGCGGGCCTCGTGACCCATCTCCTCGGCCACCAGAATCGCGGTTTCCTGATCCAGAGGCTGGTTGATGGTGACCATGGAACCCATGTTCATCAAGGCCTTGATCAGCTCACCGGCCTTGACCGCCATCAACTTGGCAAGCTCGCCGACCGTAATCGATTCGGGAATCTGGAGCTCGCGTTTGACGGGTTGCGTTGGCATCTGAAACCCATGCTCTCCACCGGCACTGGTGGTCTTGCCGCGCCGTTTCGGCTTGCGCCGCTTGCTTTTGGCGGTAACGTGCAGCTCTTCACGGCCGTAGCGAGTCTTGCCTGTTTTTTCGGATTTACCGCCCTTGCCCCGCCGAGAGTCTTCCTCGCGCTTGGCGCGCTCCGCGGCAGCCTTGGCCGCCACGGCTTCGGCGCGGGCTCGGGTTTCGGCTTCCTCGCGCGCTTTCTGCTCGTCGGCACGCATCTTCTCTTGCTCGGCCTCGCGCCGCTCGGCTTCTGCTTTCTCGATCTCGCGCGCTTCCTCGGCCGCCTTTTCCTGCTCCTTTTCTTGTTCCTTTTCCTGCGCCTCCAGCTCGGCCCGGCGCTTCTCCTCGCGCTCGCGCTCGGCTGCCGCGGCCTCCTCGCGTTGACGCCGCGACTCTTCCAGCGCCTTGACCGCAGCCTCGCGCTCGGCATCGGACTCGCTGGCTTCCTGAATCTCTCCGCGCTTGACGTAAGTACGGCGCTTGCGCACTTCGACATTCACGGTGCGCGACGGTGCGGGCCCCCGGGTCCGGGTGCGCCCGGCGCCACCGGAAGGCACTTTGAGTTCACTCATGGTCTTGCGCTTGAGTGTCACCTTGCGCGGCGTGTCGGACTCTTCGCGCCGCTCGGTCTTGCCGTGCGAACTGCGCAGATAGGCCAAAAGCTTCTTCTTGTCGTCATTGGTCACGGGTGCGTCGGCCGCACCGATCGAAATACCGGCTTCCTTGAACTGCGCCAGCAAACGATCAGGGGTTACCCCGAGCACTTCTGCCAATTGTGTAACTGTGACCTGCGACATTGAAACTCCTCGATGACTTCAGTTTGCTACCGGTTCTGCCAAAGCGGGAATCAACCCTCTTCGGCAAACCAGTGTGCACGCGCTTCCATGATCAGCTTTGCGGCCGTATCGGGGTCGAGATCCTTGACATCCTCGAGTTCGTCGACGGCGCACTCTGCCAAATCGTCGCGTGTGCGTATACCCTGTTCGGCCAACCGGAACGCAATCGCTTCATTCATGCCTTCCAGCGCCAGAAGATCTTCGGCCGGCCGGTTTTCCTCGAGCTTTTCTTCAGAGGCAATCATCTGCGTAAGCAGCGCGTCTCGTGCCCGGCGCCGCAGTTCCGCGACGATGTTCTCGTCGAATTCCTCAATCGCCAGCAGTTCGGATTCCGGAACATAGGCAACCTCTTCGACGTTGGTAAAGCCTTCCTGCACCAGAATTCCCGCCAGCTCCTCGTCGACATCCAATTTCTCGATGAACATCTGAAGAATTCCGCGCGACTCTTCTTCGCCCTTGGCTTCGGCATCCTCGATCGTCATTACGTTGAGTTCCCAGCCCGTCAGCTCGGATGCCAGGCGAACATTCTGACCGCCCCGGCCGATCGCCTGAGAAAGATTCGCCTCCTCTACGGCAACATCCATTGCCCTGGAATCCTCGTCCACGATGATAGAACTCACCTCGGCCGGCGCCATCGCATTGATCACGAACTGGGCCGAATTCTCGTTCCACAGGATGATATCGATGCGCTCGCCGGCAAGCTCGTTTGAAACCGCCTGGACGCGTGATCCCCGCATGCCGACACAGGCGCCAATGGGGTCTGTGCGGGAATCCAGCGCGTGCACCGCGATCTTGGCCCGGCGCCCGGGATCGCGCGCCGCGCCCTTGAGCTCGATCAGTTCCTGGCCTATTTCCGGCACCTCGATCTTGAACAATTCGATCAACAACTCCGGCATCGTCCGACTGACGAACAACTGCGGTCCACGCTGCTCTTCTCTCACCTCGTAGAGATAGCCACGAACGCGGTCGTTGACCCGGACGTTTTCGCCGGGAACGGTGTGTCGCGACGGAATGAATGCCTCTGCATTCTCGCCGAGATCGAGATAAATTCCGCCCCGCTCAAGACGCTTGACTGCGCCGCTCACAAGCTCGCCGACGCGATCCTTGTAGGCCTCGACAACCTGAGCGCGTTCGGCCTGACGGACCCGCTGGACGATCACCTGCTTGGCCGCCTGGGCCGCAATGCGACCAAATTCCGGCGGCTCCATGTGCTCTTCGATGTAATCGCCGACTTCCAGGTCAGGATTGGTCTCCCGGGCCTCAGTCAGCCGGATCTGGCGATCTTCCGATTCCAGCTCCGCTTCTTCCGGGTCGTCGGCAATCACTTCCCAGCGGCGAAACGCTTCGTAGTCCCCGGTGTTCCGATCGATCGCTACTCGGGTATCGATGTCTTCGACATGCCGACGACGCGCCGCCGACGCCAAAGCGGCCTCGATCGCCTCGAATATGATGTCGTGCGAAAGCCCCTTCTCGTTCGAGACGGCTTCGGCGACCTGCAGGATTTCCTTGCCTTTTTTCAGTGTGCTCATCTTCGACCTTGTCAGATCCTGATTTTCAACTTCCCGCCATGACTTTGTCCATGTCGGGCTTGAGATTGGCGCGGCGGATATCGTCGAACGAAACCGCCAAGTTGTCGCCGTCGACCGCCATCACGACCCGCTCGTCATCGGCATCGACGATGAGGCCGGTCAGCTTTCGCCTGCTACCGGAATCGTCATTCATCGGCGCGAACAGGTGTAGCTTGGCGCGCTCTCCGATGAATCGCCGATAATGCTCGGGCGCGAACAGCGGTCTTTCTACGCCCGGCGACGACACTTCCAGACTGTAATGGCCCGAAACCGGATCCTCGACATCCAGCAGCGCCGAAACTTCTCGACTCACGTCGGCGCAATTATCGACGCTTATTCCTTCGGGTTCGCGGTCGATATAAATCCGCACCAGCCTGTTCTTTGGATTCGACAGATATTCCAGTCCGACGAATTCGAAACCCATTTCTTCGATCACCGGACGAATAAGCCGGCTCAAATCATCCTGCACCGACATGTCTGCTCTCCTGAACGTAGCGGGAGCCGCCGCCGGCGGACCCGCCGAATTGATGCATTTCGTTGCATCGAAATCGGACCTGGGAAACAAAAAAGCCCCTGAAGACCAGGGGCTTTTTTGCACCGATGACCTGGTAGCGGGGGCAGGATTCGAACCTGCGACCTTCGGGTTATGAGCCCGACGAGCTGCCAGACTGCTCCACCCCGCAATAGAGCTCACTATTGTATCGAAAGTTTTCCGATTGTTCAAGGCGGTTGGGCCAAATCAGGGCACGATCGTACTGACTTACAGTTCCTGTAGACGAATCCCGTCTATCCGCTGAGGCACGCGTTTAGTAACCACGCTGCAAATCAGGACGAGAGCAGCCTGTTGACGCGTTTCACGAAGCCGGCCGGGTCGGACAACTCGCCGCCATCGATCAACAATGCCTGGTCCAGCAGCAGATGGGCCAACTCGGCACGTCGATCCTCGTCTCCGGTATCGGCCAGCCGAACGACCAGCGGATGGCGCGGATTGATCTCGAGGTCCGGCTTGAAGTCCGGAACGTCCTGGCCGGCCTGCTTGAGCATTCTTCGCATCTGCAGCGTCATGCCTCCAGCCTCTTCGGCGATACAACTGGCCGAATCGGTCAGCCGCTTGCTGGGGCGAACGTTGCCCACGCGCTCGCCGAGGAGCTTCTTGATCGTGCCGCACAATTCGTCGCGCTGTTGCTGCTGCTCCTCGCTGGCGGCCTCGCCCTCGGCTTCCGGGGCTTCGAATTCGCCGCTGGCGGCGGATTTCAAGGGCTTGCCGTCGTATTCGAACAGGTGATTGACCAACCAGACATCGATCGGATCCGTCAGAAGCAGGACCTCGACCCCGGCCTTGTCGAATGCTTCGAGGTGGGGGCTGGCGAGCAACTGATCCATGTTGTCTCCGGTCAGGTACCAAATCGTCTCCGACTGATCACCGGTCTGCGTCGCCGCCCGCGTCAGGTAATCCTTCAGTGAAACCGAATGAGGGGCGCGCTCGACGGTAGTGGCAAATCGAAGCAATCCGGCAATTCGCTCGCGGTTCTCGGGATCCTCGATAACGCCTTCCTTGAGCACGTTGCCGAACTCGCGCTGAAAGGTCGTCCAACCCTCGCCGCCTTCTTCGGCAAGCTTTTCGATCATGTCCAGAGACCGGCGCACCACAGCCGCGCGGATCTTGTCCAGCAAAGGACTGTCCTGCAGAATTTCTCGCGATACGTTCAGCGGCAGGTCGGCCGAATCCACGACGCCGCGGATGAATCGGAGGTAGCGCGGCAGCAACTGCTCGGCCGCATCCATGATGAATACACGCTGGATATAGAGCTTGACGCCCCGTCTATCGTCGCGATTCCAGGCCAGGTCAAACGGCGCCTGGCCAGGCAGGAATACCAGCATCGAGTAGCTCTGCGTGCCTTCAACGTGGTGATGGGCCCATTTCGCCGGTGGCTGGAGATCACCCGAAAGACCCTGGTAGAACTCGTTGTATTCCTCGTCCTCAATCTTCGACTTGGGCCGGACCCACAGCGCCTGGGTGTCGTTGATCACTTCCGGGGTCGCGTCGGATTCATCGCCCGAAACAACCACCCGTATCGGGAACGAAATATGATTCGAATAATGCCGCACGATGCGCTTGACGCGATCGGGATCCAGCAGGTCTTGGTGATCTTCGGCCAGCGCCAGTTCGACGCGTGTTCCCGGTTCGGCAAGCGTCGCCGTCTCGAGCGTATATTCGCCCTTGCCGTCAGACGACCAACGCACGGCCTGATCGGCCGCAACCTTGGCGTGGCGGGTTTCCACGGTCACCCGGTCGGCGACGATAAACGCCGAATAAAAACCCACGCCAAACTGGCCGATCAGCTTGGCGTCCGCCTTCTGATCGCCGCTGAGCGTTTCCAGGAATCGCGCGGTACCCGACCGGGCGATGGTGCCGAGATTCTCTATCACGTCGTCACGCGTCATGCCAATCCCGTTGTCGCTCACGACCATGCGATTGGAATCGCCGTCGATCGTGATCGAAATCTCGGGATCCGACGCGGTGCCCTGCAGATCGTTGTCGGTCAGGGCCTGAAAGCGCAGCTTGTCCAGCGCGTCAGAAGCGTTCGACACGAGCTCGCGCAGGAATATTTCCCGATTCGAATACAAGGCGTTGATCATCAGCTTCAGAAGCTGATGAACTTCGGTGTCGAAAGCGCGTGTCTCGGTGGTCGATCCAGCAGATTCGCTAGTGTTGTTCATCGGGCATCAGTCTCTTCGGTAACCGCAATGTCAAATGGGCTTGGCGCACCTCGTTTTCAAGTTGGGCACCGTCGCTGTCGCCGTGAACGCAAACTTCCGAGGGTCGCAGCACGCATCACCATTTGCATCCTGGCGTCCAGACAGTAATAATGCTAAGGCTCGACGCGACCACCATATGGTCATGTCGAAATTGTCACAAAATAACGGTTTTCTATGCGCAACAACTATCAGATCACGATCACAGACTGCCATCGAGCCCGCCACTACACGCTGACCCAGCTGATGCAGCGCGCGGCGATTGTCGCCGGGAGTCTGGTGAGTGTCGTATTTCTCGGCTGCCTGCTGGTGATCTACGCGCTGTCCGGGCACGTTGAACGACTCGACACCAGTATCACCGACCTCAGCGACCGCAATGCCGAGATCCAGACAAAAAACGCCGAACTGCTGGCACGTCAAACACAGCTCACGGCCCAGGTGGAAGCTCGTGCCGCCGAATTCATCGCGCTGAGCGACGATCTGGAGCAACTCGAAACCATCATCGGCCTTAATCCGCCGCCGAGCTTACCCGTGGCCGAGCGGCTTTCAGTGGCCAGTCACACGGCATTCGAAAAGCGCCTGATGCTGAGCTCGATCCCCAACGGACATCCGCTGGCGCAAGCGACCGTAACCAGTAGCTTCGGAATGCGCGAGCATCCGGTCGAAGAAGGCACCCGCCTGCACGGCGGCGTCGACCTGCGCGCCAGCGTGGGCACCGTGGTCACCGCAACAGCCGACGGGGTGGTCGAATACGCCGGCAACAACGTCGGCAGCGGCTGGGGCAGGATGATCAAGATCGTCCATAATTACGGGTTCTCGACAATCTTTGCGCATTTGAGCGAGATCGACGTCGAAGTCGGTCAATACGTCTCTCAGGGCGAGCGGATCGGCCGCTCCGGCAACAGCGGTCTTTCCGAGGCGCCCCATCTGCACTATGAGGTTCGCTACCTCGAACGCAGGCTCAATCCCAGTTCATTCATGAACTGGTCTTTAGACCAATATCAAACCGTTTTCGAGCAGGAGGAGCGGGTTCAATGGCAATCTTTGGCACGGACCGTACGCAGCAAAGTCAGCGTAATGGATCAACCATCGTCGCAGCAGGCACCCAGTTTGTCGGCAGTCTCACCCTGAGCGATACGCTCCATATCGATGGAAGTATCGAGGGTGATGTTCAGTCGGAATCCAACGTCGTCATCGGCGCAGATGGATACATGAAAGGTCAAATGAGGGCAGCGGCCGTTGTTGTCAGCGGTCGGGTTGATGGTTCAATTTCCGCCGAGCGGCTTGAAATAGTTGCCGGCGGATCCGTCGAGGGTGACGTTTATACCATCGACCTTGTCATAGAACCGGGCGGTCGCTTCAACGGCTCCAGCGAAATACTGGTTACCGAAAAACCTGCTGTGACTAGCCCCAGCAAGGCCGAAAAAACGGACAAGGCGGATAAACCTAACAAAGCGCCGGCGAAAGCCGCGACCAAAAAGCCCGGAACCCGTCCCGAAGATGAGGTCGGTGAAGCCTCGACCGCCTGACGCAACGCCAGAATTCTGCAATAACCGACAGACCAGAAAAGCCCGGCCCGGTGTGGATACCGGGCCGGGCCGTTCTTCAGTGCAGATTACAGCTATGCGACCGGCCGAACCCGGCCGTCAACACGAATCGAATCAGGTTCTTGCGCGAGTGCCGAGCTTTTCGCGAATACGGGCAGCCTTGCCTTCCAGATTTCGCAGGTAAAACAGCTTGGCTCGACGCACCCGACCGCGACGCTTGATATCAATCGAGTCAATCAGCGGGCTGTAGGTCTGGAATACGCGCTCGACACCGGTACCATGCGACACCTTGCGCACTGTAAAAGCGGAATGCAGACCCCGGTTACGACGCGCGATCACGACGCCTTCGAACGCCTGCAAACGCTGCCGGTCTCCTTCTCTCACCCAAAGATTGACGACAACCGTGTCTCCGGGTGCGAATTCCGGCACTTCTCGCTGTGTCTGTTCAGCGTTGATCTGGTCGATAATCGTGCTCATGATCGTTGATCCGTATTCATTGTTCGAGTATGCGGCCCGGAAGTTCCAGGCCCGAAAAGCCAAGCGTGCAAGTATAACGGATGTAGATGCCGTCGGGCAATAGCACGCGAGATTCCTGCATCCGGCAATGCCTCAAATGCAGGCTCTCAGCCGTCGACCTGATCTGATCGCTCGTCCAAATGCGCCTCCAGCCACTCTGTGTCGGCAATGTCCAGAGCAGCAGTGCCTAGAAGATCCGGCCGTCGACGAGCCGTCCGCAGCAAGGCCTGACGGCGCCTCCAGCGCGCGATTGCCGCATGATCACCGCCCAGCAAGACCGACGGCACACGCTCGCCGCGCCAATCCTCCGGACGCGTGTAATGCGGACAATCCAGCAGCCCTTCGCTGAAAGAGTCTTCAGCCGCAGACGCGGCGTGACCGAGCACGCCCGGCTGCAGCCGGATGACAGCATCCATCAGCGCTGCGGCCGCATATTCCCCGCCCGACAGCACGAAATCGCCGATCGACCACTCCTCGTCGATCAAGGTCTCGGAGACGCGTTCGTCGATACCTTCGTATCGGCCGCAGACCAGGATCAGCCGGGAACGCTCCGCCAGCCCTTCGACAGCTTGCTGGTCAAGCGGCCGGCCCTGCGGGCTCAGCCCGGATACCGGCGCATCAGACCCCGAACTGGCCAATTCGATCGCCCGCGCCAGCGGCTCCGGTCGCATGACCATGCCAGGCCCGCCGCCGTAAGGCCGGTCATCCACGCTTCGGTGCGCACCGTCGGCAAACTCCCGCGGATTGAAGCATTTCAGCGCGATCCGGCCATCCTCCAGGGCACGCCCGGTCAGGCCCATGGGCTTCAGGTGCTCAAACCATTCGGGAAACAGGGTTACAACGTGGATTTCAGTCAGCATCGGTCCACTCGGCCAGCCAGTCGACGTCGATCCGGCCTTCTACCGCGTCGACCTTGTCAACGAAGCGGCCGAGCACGAAAGGCACCAGCAGGTCGGCGCCGACGCCGCTGCGTCGGATTTCGAGCACATCGTGTGCGCCCGCGTCCATCAAACCACTGACTTCGCCGAGCCGATCACCGTCGCGGTTGTATACGACCATGCCGATCAGGTCATGCCAGTAATAGCTGTCGGTCCCGGCTGCAGGAAATTTGCCGCGCTCAATGGTCAGCCGGGTTCCGTGCAGGGATTCCGCCTGCTCGCGCGTGGCCACTTCCTGCAGCCGGGCAACCAGCCTCGGGCCCTGGCACCGCCATTGCACCACATGCAAAAGCCCCGGCGAGCCCGAGGTTCGCCAGGGCTGATATTCGAAAATATTTTCCGGTGGGTCGGTAAGTGAAAACACCTTGACCCAGCCGCCTGTACCCCAGGCCCCGTTCAGCCGGCCGATTTCTACCGGATCGTGATGACCATTATGATGAGCGTCGTCATCACAATCGCCGGATTCGCTCACGACCGAGTCAGTTGACTTCAGGCTTCGGCCGCGGGCTTGGCTTGGGCGGCTTCGACGATCAGGTGGCTGACGCGTTCCGAAATCTGTGCGCCCTGCTCCACCCAGTGATCGATCCGCTCCCGATCAACGCGGAGACGCTCGTCGTTTCCGCGTGCCACCGGATTGAAGAACCCAAGCCGCTCGATGTTTCTACCGTCACGTCGATTGCGGCTATCGGTCACAACGATGTGATAGAACGGCTGCTTCTTGGCGCCACCGCGTGCCAGTCTGATCTTGACCATTTAAAACTCCTGACTATCGATGCCGATCACGATCGGCAATTCAGCAATATGTTAACCGATGAATTTTACTCCCAATCGCTCAGATTGGGAAGCCCGGACCGAAAGTCCGACCCGGGCGCAGCGTCATCGGCGGGCAATCACTCGCCCGATCCTTATTTCGAGTCTTCTTCGGCGCCGTCGTTTGGCACCGTCTCGGTCGCTTCCGAAGCTTCGTTTGCTCGCAGCAATGCTGCCAGTTCCGCTTCCGAATCACCCATGACTTCCGTTTCATCCTGTTTGCGAGCACGTGCGACCCGCCCGGTACCGGCCGGAATCAGACGACCCACGATCACGTTCTCCTTGAGACCACGCAGATTGTCGACCGTGCCGCGAACTGCAGCATCGGTGAGAACCCGAGTGGTTTCCTGGAACGATGCAGCCGATATGAACGATTCGGTCGCCAGTGAAGCCTTGGTGATGCCCAGAAGAACGCGCTGCAGGCCCGCTGGACGCAGACCGTCCCCTTCGAGCTTTCGGTTTTCCTCGATCACATTCACGGCATCGAGTTGCTCGCCCTGCAGGAACTTGCTGTCGCCGGAGTCGAGAATCTCCACCTTGCGCAGCATCTGGCGAATGATCACTTCGATGTGCTTGTCGTTGATCTTCACGCCCTGAAGTCGGTAGACGTCCTGGATTTCCTGCACCAGATAATTGGCCAGCGGCTCAACGCCGAGCAAACGCAGAATATCGTGCGGATCGAGTTCGCCGTCGACGACGGTTTCGCCCTTCTCGACATGCTCCCCTTCGAATACCTGGATCTGACGCCACTTCGGAATCAGGTCCTCGTGGGTATCGCCCTGCTCATCGGTGATGACCAGGCGCTGCTTGCCCTTGGTTTCCTTGCCGTAGCTGACAGTACCCGAGGCTTCGGCAAGCACAGCCGCTTCCTTCGGGCGTCGCGCCTCGAACAGGTCGGCCACGCGAGGCAGACCACCGGTGATGTCACGAGTCTTGGACGACTCCTGTGGGATACGTGCCAATACGTCACCAACCTTGACTTCCTGGCCGTCGCGGCAGTTGATCACGGCGCCGGCAGGCAGGAAGTTCTGAGCCGGCTGGGCAGTGCCCGGCAACATCAACGGCTTCCCTTTTCCATCAATCAGTCGAATCGTCGGACGCAGATCCTTGCCCTCCGAACCACGCTTCTTCGGATCGATGACCACTGAACTCGTCAGCCCGGTAACTTCATCGGTCTGTTCGGCAACGGTCACGCCCTCGATGAAGTCCTGGAAAGAGGTCTTTCCGGCCACCTCGGCCACGACAGGATGCGTATGCGGATCCCAGTTTGCAACGATCTGTCCGGCCGTGACGCTGTCGCCTTCACGGATGCTCAGTACCGCACCGTAAGGAATCTTGTAGCGCTCACGCTCGCGGCCATGACTGTCGATCAGCGAAAGTTCCCCGGACCGCGAAACCGCGACCAGCTTGCCTTCGGAGTTTTCGACCGACTTGAGGTTGAACAAGCGTACCGTCCCGGCAGACTTGACCTGGATCTGGTCGATTGCAACGGCACGCGACGCGGCGCCCCCGATATGGAAGGTACGCATGGTCAACTGGGTGCCGGGTTCGCCAATGGACTGGGCCGCGATGACACCCACGGCCTCGCCGGAATTCACCGAGGAACCGCGCGCGAGATCTCGCCCATAACACTGAGCACAGATGCCGTAGCGCGTCTCACAGGTAATCGGCGAACGCACGAGCACGCGATCTATCGCGTGCTCTTCAAGCGTGGCAACCCATTGTTCATCAAGCAGCGTGCCACGCTCACACAGCACATCATCGCTGTCGGCCGGGTAAACATCTTCTGCCAGAACACGCCCGAGGATTCGCTCGCCCAGCGGTTCGACAACATCGCCGCCTTCGACGATCGGGAGCATTTCAAGCCCATTTTCGGTACCGCAGTCGTCCTCTATTACAACGAGATCCTGCGCAACGTCGACCAGCCGGCGGGTCAGGTAACCGGAGTTAGCGGTCTTGAGTGCCGTGTCGGCCAGGCCTTTTCGCGCACCATGAGTGGAAATGAAGTACTGAAGTACGTTGAGCCCTTCGCGGAAGTTCGCGGTGATCGGCGTTTCGATGATCGATCCATCCGGCTTGGCCATGAGGCCTCGCATGCCGGCCAGCTGGCGAATCTGTGCGGCTGATCCACGCGCGCCGGAGTCGGCCATGATGAAAATCGAATTCATGGAGTCCTGTTCGACCTCGTGGCCTTCGGTATCGACGCGCAACTCCTTGCCGATCCGGTTCATCATCGCTCTTGCCACCGCTTCGTTCGTGCGCGACCAGATATCAACGACCTTGTTGTAGCGCTCGCCGGACGTGACAACACCGGAGGAATACTGCTCCTGAATTTCGAGCACCTCGCTTTCGGCCCGGTCGAGAATCTCCTTCTTCTCAGGCGGCACCTGAAGATCGTCAAGCCCGATCGACACACCCGCTCGCGTTGAATTGGCGAAACCGGTGTACATCAGCTGATCCGCAAAGACCACGGTATGCTTCAGGCCGAGCGAGCGGTAGCTCTCATCGATCAGGCGCGAAATCTGCTTCTTTTTGAGCGTCTGGTTGAAAAGATCAAACCGCAAGCCCTTGGGTGCAATTTCAAACAGCAGCGCGCGGCCGACCGTAGAGTCGTAGCGCTTGATCTGCTGATGCAAATTGCCGTCTTCGTCACGCAGATATTCAGTAATGCGAACGTTGATCGACGCCTGCAGTTCGACCTGCTTGTTGGCGTAGGCCCGGTGTACCTCGGCAGTGCTCGAGAAAAACATGCCTTCGCCTCTGGCGCCAGCCAGCTCGCGCGTCATGTAGTAAATCCCGAGAACCACATCCTGGGTCGGCACGATAATCGGCTCGCCGTTGGCCGGCGACAGGATGTTGTTGGTCGACATCATCAGCGCACGCGCTTCGAGCTGGGCTTCGAGGCTCAGCGGAACGTGGACGGCCATTTGGTCGCCGTCGAAATCAGCGTTGAATGCAGTACAGACCAGCGGATGGAGCTGGATGGCCTTGCCCTCTACAAGTACGGGCTCGAAGGCCTGAATGCCCAAACGGTGGAGCGTCGGTGCCCGATTGAGCAGCACCGGGTGTTCGCGAATGACCTCTTCGAGAATATCCCAGACTTCGCCCTCCTCCTTCTCGACCAGCTTCTTGGCCGCCTTGATGGTCGGCGCCATGCCGCGGCGCTGCAGCTTGGAAAAGATGAATGGCTTGAACAGCTCGAGCGCCATCTTCTTCGGCAGACCGCATTCGTGCAATTTAAGGGTCGGACCGACCACGATTACCGAGCGGCCTGAATAGTCGACGCGCTTGCCAAGAAGGTTCTGCCGGAAGCGTCCCTGCTTGCCCTTGATCATGTCGGCCAGCGACTTGAGTGGTCTCTTGTTGGTCCCGGTAATCGCGCGACCGCGTCGGCCGTTGTCCAGCAGAGCATCGACAGCTTCCTGCAACATACGCTTTTCGTTGCGCACGATGATGTCCGGCGCGTTGAGCTCCAGCAGGCGACGCAGACGGTTGTTGCGGTTGATCACGCGACGATACAAATCGTTGAGATCCGAAGTCGCGAACCGGCCGCCGTCCAGCGGCACCAACGGACGCAGGTCCGGCGGCAGAACCGGCAGCACGGTCAGGATCATGTACTCCGGACGGTTGCCCGATTCAAGGAACGCCTCGACCAGTTTGATTCGCTTCGTCAGCCGCTTGATCTTGGTTTCGGAGTTGGTCGATCCGATGTCCTCACGCAGCTTCGCCAGCTCGGATGGCAGATCGACGTTCTTCAGCAAGTCGTAGACAGCCTCTGCACCCATCTTGGCGTCGAATTCGTCGCCGTAGGTTTCCATGGCTTCCAGGTACTGCTCGTCGGTCAGCAGCTGCCCGCGTTCCAGCGGCGTCATGCCCGGATCGAGCACCAGGTAGGACTCGAAGTACAGGATGCGCTCGATGTCGCGCAGGGTCATGTCCAGCATCAGGCCAATACGCGAAGGCAGCGACTTGAGGAACCAGATATGAGCCACGGGACTGGCCAGGTCAATATGACCCATGCGCTCGCGCCGAACCTTGGTCAGCGTGACCTCGGTACCGCACTTCTCGCACTTCACACCGCGGTGCTTCATGCGCTTGTACTTGCCGCATAGGCACTCGTAGTCCTTGACCGGCCCGAAGATCGCGGCACAGAACAGACCTTCGCGCTCGGGCTTGAAGGTTCGATAATTAATCGTTTCCGGCTTCTTGACCTCGCCAAAAGACCATGAGCGGATCATGTCAGGCTGGGCCAGACCAATGCGAATGGCATCAAAATCAGTGATTTGATGCTGGCGCTTGTAGAAATTCAGCAAATCTCGCACGTGCAGATCCTCCTCGATCAGGACTCTTCGAGTTCAATGTTGATGCCGAGCGACCGGATTTCCTTCACCAATACGTTGAAGGATTCGGGCATGCCGGCAACCATGCGATGGTTGCCGTCGACAATAGCCTTGTACATCTGGTTACGACCCTGCACATCGTCCGACTTGACGGTGAGCATTTCCTGCAGCGTGTACGCCGCGCCATAAGCCTCCAGCGCCCACACTTCCATCTCGCCGAAGCGCTGGCCGCCAAACTGCGCCTTGCCGCCCAGCGGCTGCTGGGTCACCAGGCTGTAGGGACCGGTCGAACGGGCGTGCATCTTGTCGTCGACCAGATGATTGAGCTTGAGCATGTACATGTAGCCGACCGTCACCGGACGATCGAACGAATCACCGGTGCGTCCGTCGTAAAGCGTCATCTGACCTGACTCGGGGAGATCGGCCATCTTCAGCAGCTTCTTGATCTCCGCTTCATCGGCGCCGTCAAACACGGGCGTGGCCATCGGTACGCCGCCGCTCAGATTGCCGGCAAGCTCGATGACATCGTCGTCGCTGAATTCCTTCAGGTCGACCCGGCCGGGCCGGTCGGAGTTGTAGATCTCCTCGAGAAACTTGCGCACTTTCGCCGGTTTCTCCTGCGCGTCCAGCATGGCTTCAATCTTCTCACCCAGGCCGCGTGCGGCCAGACCCAGATGCGTTTCCAGCACCTGACCGATGTTCATGCGCGAAGGCACGCCCAGCGGGTTGAGAACGATATCCACTGGTCGCCCGGTTTCGTCGAACGGCATGTCCTCGACCGGCACAATGGTCGAAATCACGCCCTTGTTGCCGTGCCGGCCGGCCATCTTGTCGCCCGGCTGCATGCGGCGTTTGACGGCCAGGTAGACCTTGACCATCTTGAGCACGCCCGGCGCCAGGTCGTCGCCGCGGGTGATCTTTTCCTTCTTTTCCTCGAACTTGTCGTCGGCCAGCTTGCGCTGCTTTTCAATCTGGCGCTGAGCCCGCTCGAGCATTTCCTGGGCCTCGTCGTTGCGCATGCGGAGCTTGAACCATTCGTCACGCTTGAGATTGCCCAGGTATTCGGCGGTCAGCTTCGCGCCCTTCTTGAGCTCCGGACCCTTGTCGATCACCTTGCCGACCAGAATCGATTCGAGCCGGTTGAAGATCGCGTCTTCCATGATCCGCAGCTGATCGTCCAGATCGGTACGCACCTGGCGGATGTGATCCTTCTCGATCGAAATCGCGCGCGCGTCCTTGTCGACACCCTCACGCGTGAAGACCTGAACATCGATCACGGTACCGTCCATGCCGCTTGGCACGCGCTGTGAGGTGTCCTTCACGTCCGAAGCCTTCTCGCCGAAGATTGCACGCAGCAGCTTTTCTTCCGGGGTCAGCTGGGTTTCACCCTTGGGCGTGACCTTGCCAACCAGGATGTCGCCGGAGCGCACTTCCGCGCCAACATAGACAATGCCGGACTCATCCAGCTTGCTTAGCGTATATTCCCCGACGTTCGGAATATCGCCGGTGATTTCTTCAGAGCCCAGTTTGGTGTCGCGCGCCACGCAGGTCAGCTCCTCGATGTGGATCGACGTAAACCTGTCTTCCTGCACCACTCGCTCCGAGATCAGGATGGAATCCTCGAAGTTGTAGCCGTTCCAGGGCATGAATGCCACGCGCATGTTCTGGCCCAGCGCCAGTTCGCCCAGGTCGGTCGAGGGACCGTCCGCGAGTACGTCCTTGGTCCGGACGACATCGCCCACCTTGACCAGCGGACGCTGGTTCATGCAGGTGTTCTGGTTGGAACGCTGGTACTTGACCAGATTGTAGATATCGACACCCGGATCGTCCTCGCCCACTTCATCTTCATTGGCACGAACAACGATTCGACCCGCATCGACCTGGTCGACCACGCCGCCGCGCTGGGCCACGGTCGTGACGCCCGAATCGGTGGCCACAAGCCGTTCCAGACCTGTGCCGACGAGCGGCTTGTCGACCCTGAGCGTGGGCACCGCCTGGCGCTGCATATTCGATCCCATCAACGCCCGGTTGGCGTCGTCGTGCTCCAAAAACGGCACCATGGCCGCAGCAACGGAGACGATCTGCCGAGGCGATACGTCGATGAAGTCGATCTCGTCGGGGCGCTTCAGTGTGAATTCACCCAGATGCCGGCACGGAACCAGCTCGGCGGTGAACTTGCGCTTCTTGTCGAGCTCGGCGTTCGCCTGCGCGATCACGTAGTCGCCCTCTTCAATCGCCGACAGGTAGGACACGTCGTCGGTTACCTTGCCGTTGACCACTTTGCAATATGGCGTCTCGAGGAATCCGTAGTTGTTGGTCCTCGAGTAAACGGCAAGCGAATTGATCAGGCCGATATTCGGCCCTTCGGGTGTTTCGATCGGGCACAGACGACCGTAGTGGGTCGGGTGCACGTCGCGCACCTCAAATCCGGCGCGCTCGCGGGTCAAACCGCCCGGGCCAAGCGCCGAGACGCGACGCTTGTGCGTCACCTCCGACAGCGGATTGTTCTGATCCATGAACTGCGAAAGCTGTGACGATCCGAAGAACTCCTTGATCGCCGCCGCAACGGGCTTGGCGTTGATCAGGTCCTGCGGGCCAAGTCCTTCGCTTTCGGCCATTGAGAGACGCTCGCGGACCGCCCGCTCCACCCGTACCAGGCCGATACGGAACTGATTTTCGGCCATTTCGCCGACCGAGCGGACGCGCCGGTTTCCGAGGTGATCGATGTCGTCAACGGTTCCGTTGCCGTTGCGAATGTCGATGAGCACCTTGAGCACGGCGAGTATGTCTTCGCGGTCAAGCGTCCCCGGGCCTTCGAGCTCATCGCGTCGGACCCGGCGATTGAACTTCATCCGTCCCACCGCCGACAAGTCGTAGCGGTCCTCGGAAAAGAACAGATTCTTGAACAGGTTCTGGGCCGCATCCTTGGTTGGCGGTTCACCCGGGCGCATCATCTTGTAGATTTCCCACAGGGCCTCAAGCTCGCTCGCCGTCGGATCGATACGCAGCGTGTTGGAAATGTATGGCCCCTGATCAAGATCGTTGACATAGAGAATATTGAACGACTTGATCTTGTTCTCACGCAGCGTTTCGAGCAACTCGGCAGTGATTTCGTCGTTGCACGCGGCCAGCAGCTCGCCACTATCGGAGTCAACGACGTTATGGGCCAGGATTCGCCCGATCAGGTATTCGTCTCCGACGTCAAGCGTTTTGACGCCAGCCTCCTCGATCTGCTTCACGTGACGCGCCGTGATGCGGCGATCCTTGGCCACGATCACGTTGCCGCTCTTGTCGGCAATGTCGGTAAGCGCGATTTCACCACGAAGTCGCGACGGGACCAGGTCGAGTTTTGCGTCGGACTTGCGAAGGGTTATGCGTGATTTCTCGAAGAAAGTGTCGAGGATTTCCTCTTCTTCCATACCCAGGGCGCGCAAAAGAATGGTCACCGGCAATTTGCGCCGGCGATCAATTCGGGTAAACAGCGCATCCTTGGGATCGAACTCGAAGTCCAGCCAGCTGCCGCGGTAAGGGATCACGCGAGCCTTGTAAAGCAGTTTCCCCGACGAATGCGTCTTGCCACGGTCGTGATCGAAGAACACGCCGGGCGAACGATGCATCTGATTGACGATCACACGTTCGGTGCCGTTGATCACGAAGGTACCCGTTTCGGTCATCAACGGCAGGTCCCCCATGTAGACGTCCTGCTCCTTGACCTCCTTGACCTTCTTGTTGCGTGCCGGGCTGTCCTTGTCGTAGATGACCAGGCGTACGGTCACGCGCAGGGGCGCGGCATAGGTCATGCCGCGCAGCTTGCACTCCGTGACGTCAAACTCGGGCTTTCCGAGCTGGTATGTCACGTATTCGAGCGCCGCATTGCCGGAATAGCTTGAAATCGGGAACACTGAAGAAAGCGCTCCATGCAAACCTTTCAGGTCGCGATCGCTCTCGGCCAGATCATCCTGCAGAAACTGCCGATACGAATCGACCTGGGTTGACAACAGGAAAGGTGCTTCAATAACCTGCACATGCTTTCCAAAATCCTTCCGGATACGCTTTTTTTCGGTAAACGAATAACTCATCGAAATCTCACCCGCACGCTGGTGCAACTGATCCGGGACTTTGTTACGATCGGCTCAGCCGTGACACCCGGAACGGGCCGCGGCAACCGCAATGCTCATGAAAACACTTTTTCCGTGAAAAAGGAGCGGGGCCGGACATCTTGCGACACCCAGCCCAGCCCGATCTTCACTGCAACGGTGAGGTAATTACTTGACCTCTACAGTCGCGCCTGCTTCTTCCAACTGCTTCTTGATCTCTTCGGATTCTTCCTTGTTGACGCCTTCCTTGACCGCCGAGGGTGCGCCCTCGACCAGGTCCTTGGCTTCCTTCAGGCCCAAACCGGTGATGCCACGAATGGCCTTGATCACCTGAACCTTCTTTTCGCCAAAACCGGTCAGCATGACGTCGAACTCGGTCTGCTCTTCTGCGGCAGCGGCTTCACCGCCAGCCGCCGGAGCGGCGGCAGCAGCAACCGGAGCGGCTGCGGACACACCGAATTTCTCTTCCATTGCCTCGATCAGATCCACCACTTCGACAACGGTCATGTTGGAAATTGTTTCGAGAATATCTTCCTTTGAAACGGCCATTTTCAGTTACTCCAAAAAAGTATTGATCAAAATGATTTGTCAGGCAGCCTGCTTGCTGTCGCGCACCGCGGCGATTGTACGAACCAGCTTGGTATGCGGCTCGGCGAGGGTACGAACGAATTTTTCGATCGGCGCCTTCATAACGCCCATCAGCATGGAAATTGCCTGGTCGCGGGTCGGCATGCTGGCCAGACGCTCGAGCTCCGAGGCCTGGTAAAGCTTTGCGCCCATGGCAACCAGCCGAACGACGAGCTTGTCCTCGCCTTTCGCGAAATCCTTGATCAGTCGTGCCGCCGCGCCCGGATCTTCGATCGAGAACGCAAACAGCAGCGGACCGATCAACTCTTCGGCCATGCATTCAAATTCGGTACCCTCGACGGCACGCTTGACCAGCGTATTCTTGGCCACCTTGAGATAGACGCCCTCGCTGCGCGCCTTCGCACGCATCTCGGTCATCTTCTCAACGGTGATGCCGCGATATTCGGCAGCTACGGCTGAGTGCGCGGACTTCGCCACTTCGGAAACTTCCGCGACGACCGCCTTCTTTTGCTCAAGAGTGAGCGCCATTTGCTACCTCCGTCAAGTCGGATGGCCGGAAACTGCTCCGACCTTCCATCCAAACCGGATCAGACTTCGATCCGGCACCAGTCAGGTGGCCGTTTCCCCAAAATCGGGTAATCGGGCGACACCATCTACGCAGGCGGGCTTTCGCCGTTTAACCGGTTTGCAAACGCGCACCGGACCTGCGGTCTTGGACGGGCGCGGAACGAAAAACTCCGCGAAACGCCCGTACATCGCCGGACAGAGCCCGGCAATTTCGTTGTAATCCTGTTGCCTACAGCTCCAGCGTGGAGTTGTCGACCGTCAAACCGGGCCCCATCGTGGTGGAAAGCGCAATCTTTCGAAGATACTGTCCCTTGGAGGCGGCCGGCTTGGCCTTGACCAATTCCTGTACCAGCGCGCGCAGATTTCCCTTGAGGGCTTCAAGCTCGAAGTCCACCTTGCCGATGGTCGAATGCACAATGCCGCCCTTGTCGGTCCGAAACTGCACCTGGCCGGCCTTGGCATTCTTGACCGCCTGCTCGACATCGGTGGTCACCGTACCGACCTTCGGATTCGGCATCAGGCCGCGCGGGCCCAGCACCTGCCCGAGCTTGCCGACCACACGCATGGCGTCCGGGGTCGCGATGCACACATCAAAATCGATGGTGCCGCCCTTGATGGTCTCGGCCAGGTCGTCGAAACCGACGATATCTGCACCTGCGGCCTGCGCCTTCTCGGCGTTCTCACCCTGTGCGAAAACAGCGACCCGCACATCCTTTCCGGTGCCGTGCGGAAGTACAGTGGATCCGCGAACGACCTGGTCGGACTTGCGCGGATCAACGCCCAGGCGCACCGCCACGTCAACACTCTCAGTGAACTTGACCTTGCTCATGTCCTTGAGCAGACCCAGGGCTTCTTCGAGGCCATACTGCTTGCCAGGCTCGATCTTTTCACGGATCGCACGATTCCTCTTCGTTTGCGCAACCATTATTCAGCCCCTTCTACGTTGAGACCCATGCTGCGCGCACTGCCCGCGATCGTCCGCACGGCAGCGTCCATGTCCGCAGCTGTCAGGTCGGGTTCCTTCATCTTGGCGATTTCCTCAAGCTGGGCGCGCGTGACCGTGCCCACCTTCCTGGTGTTCGGCTCGCCGCTGCCTTTTGGAATTTTTGCAGCCTTGCGCAGCAGTACAGCCGCTGGCGGCGTCTTGGTGATGAAAGTGAAGCTGCGATCCGAGTAGACCGTTATCACCACCGGCGTCGGCAGGCCCGGCTCTGTCGACTGAGTCGAAGCATTGAAGGCCTTGCAGAACTCCATGATGTTGACGCCGTGCTGACCGAGCGCGGGACCCACGGGCGGACTCGGATTGGCCTGCCCGGCCGGGACTTGCAGCTTGATATACGCCTTGATTTTCTTCGCCACTTCTTTTCTCCTTCGGGTTCAAACGCCGGACAATTTTTTGCCTCGGCTCCCCGTGATTGGGCTTGTTCCAGTTTTCAGCAGGCTGACGCTGAACCGCGGCAGCCGACCCTCGCTATTTTAGTTGCGCACTGCGTCAATCCAGCTCTATCCCGTTCCAGCGCTCAATACGCTTGGCGAGATTCCCGGATCGCGCTGCGCGCGTCCAGAATGGAAAAACGCTTTCTTCGTCAGAGTTTTTCCACCTGTTGGAAGTCCAGTTCCACGGGCGTCGATCTGCCAAAGATCGAAACCGCCACGCGCAGCCGGCTTTTTTCGTAATTGATTTCCTCGACGGTGCCGTTGAAGTCGTTGAACGGCCCTTCGATGACCCGAACCATTTCGCCCGGCTCGAACAAGACCTTTGGCTTGGGCTTGTCGACACCTTCCGCGACCCGGTTGAGAATCATGTCGGCTTCCTTCTGGCTGATCGGTGCGGGCTTGTCCTGCTTGCCCCCGATAAACCCCATCACCTTCGGAACATCCTTGACCAGATGCCACGAATCTTCATTCATTTCCATCTCGACCAGCACATAGCCGGGGAAGAACTTGCGCTCGCTCTTGCGCTTGACGCCCTTCTTCATCTCGACCACTTCTTCAGTCGGGACGAGAATCTCGCCGAACTGTTCCTCCATTTCGGCACGCTCGATGCGCTCCTTCAGCGACCGCTGAACCTGCTTCTCGAAGCCCGAATAGGCATGAACCACGTACCAGCGCTTGGTCATTACAGATCTCCACCCATCCCGATCAGCCAGCGCACCAGCCCGCCGAATGCGGCGTCCATGATGAACAGGATAATGGCAACGACAACCGTCACCGCCAGAACGATCAAAGTCGTTTGCAGCGTTTCCTGTCGTGTCGGCCAGACGACCTTGCGGCGCTCTACATCCACTTCACGGACGTAGGAAAAGAACTCGCGTCCTTTGATCGTCCGGGACGCTATGGCCAACGCAATACCAACAGCGACAACCAGACCGAGGACACGAATCAGTGTCATCGTCTGGCCTTCGAAGTAGACAAAGCCGTAGACGCCTGCACCCAGAGCCAGTGCGGCGAGAATCCACAGAACGATGTCGCTTGAAGAACTTTTTTCGGCTGCCATTGAAGACTCTCTGGATTTTGTGGCAGGCGAGGAGGGACTCGAACCCCCAACCTGCGGTTTTGGAGACCGCTGCTCTGCCAGTTGAGCTACTCGCCTATTAAAAACAGGTTCAAGGTAAAAGGTTCAGGGTTAAAAAAGAAGCGGGAACAGCCGCAGTGCCGACGTCCTGCCCGGCACCTGGTCTCGCCCCGATCTTGTATTCCTTTACCCTTTGACCTTTAACCTTCAACCCGCGCGCCTCAGGCGCGCATCACTCGTGAATCTTGGCCACGACGCCGGCACCCACGGTACGGCCGCCTTCGCGAATCGCGAAGCGCAGACCTTCTTCCATCGCGATCGGCGCGATCAGCTCGACCTGGATCTTCACGTTGTCACCCGGCATCACCATCTCGACACCTTCCGGCAGCTCAACCGCACCCGTCACGTCGGTCGTGCGGAAGTAGAACTGCGGACGGTAGCCCTTGAAGAACGGCGTGTGACGGCCGCCTTCGTCCTTGCTCAGGACATACACTTCG
>JGI12048J13642_10229612_pt1 | contig 28986 bp, 26 predicted proteins | sample ElkSlonscriptome_16_FD_13642 | JGI IMG/M metagenome (IMG submission 13642)
GATTTTCCGGCCAACCAGGCGGCCATGGCCCGAATCGGCCGCGATGAGTCCGGCCACCCGGTGGCTAAGCGATTTGAGTTGTATATCAACGGCATTGAAATTGCCAACGCCTATGATGAACTGAATTGTCCGCAACAACAAAAAAGCCGTTTTAACGCTGACAATTCCTTGCGCCAGCGCCTGGGAAAAGCAGAAATTCCCATTGACCGCCGATTACTTGCTGCGCTTACTGAGCTGCCACCTTGCGCCGGTGTGGCGGTGGGACTGGATCGTTTGTTGATGGTTCAGCAGGGACTATCATCGGTGCAGGAGGTGATCGCTTTTCCGGCAGGAACCGTGTAAGGTGGGAGCTAGCGATCTTTTTTTCCAAATGGGTTGCTGATCTGGGCATCGTCATCACCCGCTGATTGCTTTAACGAGGCGATTTGATTACCCAGTTTGAGGGAATGGTTCGCTTTGAGCCGTTGATTCATCTCGATCGCGTTGTTGGGAAATAACAGAATCACCGTCGACCCCACACAAAATTGTCCGAGTTCTCCGCGCTGGGGGATAGATACTTTTCCTGGCTCGTAGCTGAAGTGCCTGATTTGCTTGCCACCGGGTGCCACAATACCGCTCCATGTGGTAGCTATGCTGCCTACTACCATCGCACCTACCATAATCACCGCCATGAGGCCAAAAGCCGTATCAAACAGACAAATAACGCGCTCATTACGTGCAAATAGCCCATCGACGTTTTCAGTGGTCGCCGGATTAACAGAGAACAATTTGCCTGGCACGTAAATCATTTCCTTCAGTTCACCCGTGTAAGGCATATGAATGCGATGGTAATCCTTGGGTGCCAGATAAATGGTGGCGAAGGAGCCCCCCATGAAAGGTTGTGCTTTACGAGTGTCGCCGCCCAATAATTCAATCAGACTGTAGCTATGACCTTTAGCTTGAAATATGCGGCCATAGTCAATGGAGCCAGCTTGTGAAACCGTACCATCAACCGGGCTTGCAATGGTGGACTTGCCGGCTTGATTAGGGCGCGCAGAAGCCTTCAGTTCGCGTGTAAAAAAATCATTAAAATCAGTATAGTCTTCGGCCGATGAGCGCAACGCCTCATCCATATTTACCTGGTAGTGCTTAATAAACCGGCGTATCACCGCATTTTTAACTGATGGAATCTTGCAGTCTGCTACCTTACCCAGTGCTCTTGACAGCGTATGCTGGGGTAACACATGTTGACTCATGACGAACAAGCGATCTAGAACGGACATCTTAAAAAAAACCTCTGTATCTTTTTGAACAGCCAGTTTAGTCAGTAGTTATGACTTGTTTGCATGCAAAGCAAACAGGAATACTGGGTATGATGAGTCGATTGGGTTACATTCATAGCAAGATGGAGTTTTATGCAAGCCATGAATACCATCGCGAAGCAGGTCAAACCCTGAGTGTCTGGATTGTTTATTCAATTGGTGTATCAGGGTGGTTACCCCATTCACTCCATGAGCCGGGATAGGCGCGTATTTTGAATCCGAGTGCTTTTCCGATTAAATAAGTCAGTCCAGAACGGTGATGACTTTGGCAATGGGTAACAATGTCATTGGATGCATCGATGCCCAGGGCTTTCAGCTCATCACGAATATTGTTCAGATTTCTTATTTTGCGGGCATCATTCATATCCATTGCCCGGGTCCATTCATAATTGACTGCCCCGGGTATGTGACCACTGCGGTTAGTGGTTTGGCGTTGACCTGAAAATTCTTGTGGAGAGCGAGCATCCCATATCTTCACTAACTTGCTGTTGACTAGCTGGATCAGTTCCTCAAGGACCACATTGACTACTGGATTCAGTTGGATGGTGTAATTACTCTGCCCCGGCGATATGACTTCCCTGCTGATAGGCAGACCAGCTTTTAACCATGCCTGCAAGCCGCCACTCAATAAACTGGCATTTGCGAAACCGATACAATCCAATAACCAAATCATGCGTCCGGCCCAGCCACCGCCTTCATCGTCGTAGACCACAACCTGCTGATCTTCCCGCAAGCCAATGCGTTGAATCAATGCTTGTAGGTTGTCCGATGCAGGCAGCAAGCCGGGAGCTGGCGGCTTGCCCCATTGAGTTTCGGCTGGATGAACGTGAATAGCGCCGGGTATGTGTCCTTGAGCGTAGGCTTGAGGATCGGACAAATCGATCAGCAGCAGGTTGAGTTGATCCCTGGCGGCTGCCAATTCGTCTGCTGTTATCAGTAATGGCAATGAGGACAAAAATCACTCCAAAGATATAGTGTGATAGCAAAAGTGCTTAGTTAGTGCTCATCCAGAAACGCCAGTTTTTGATAGGCACTAACGCAGTACAAGGAAGTACTGCCAAAATCGATCGCCTAAGCGATTGATTTTGCGAGCAAAGTAAAATCGACTTTTACTTTGCGACTCCGCGAAACGGCATGGAAGCCGTTTCAGGATGAAAACTAGTTTGTTTAATTCACCTGATTCAGGACTTGTGGAAGGGATCGTAGCAGAATTCTAATCACAGTAAAGCAGTAAAGGATTCAGATTTTACAGCGGCTTTATATCGGCTCAATTGACTAAGTCATCGACTTAGAATCGGTTGATCAGTTGGTCTGGCCAGAAAATGACTTTTTAATTGGTCTTGGCTCGTTGGCGCTGAGAAAGAAATACCAATACCTGAGCTACGGAACCACACACCTTTTTAAAACAACTATATTCATAGTCGGTCAAATGTGGTGCTTCCTTGCCCACATTCCCATCCGCGTAAATCAACGCGATGGGACGGTTCTTGACGAAGCAAGACATAAGAAAGAAATCCTGGGTTTTGTTCATCTCGGTGAAGGTGGCCGGAATCATGCTGTGAACTTTAGCGGAGCTTTCAGGTTTTACCCAGATACCTGATGGTTTCTGCATTAGTGTTTTGAAAAGACCGGGCTCAGTCAGGTCGATATTGGCTTTAGCAAGATTGGGACGGCTCTTGGTTCCCGTTGCATAAAAGCCTTTTAAGCGGGTGCGTTGCTGATTAATCAGCAAGACCACTGAGGTAGGCAGACCAATGCCATGAGTAATACAGCGGGTCGCTCCATTCATCAGGTCGCCGGTGGTTTTGAATACGGCTGGGGTTTGCAGCATGGTTTGGGTGACTTCCGCAAACAGTATTTGATTCCCTCGGCGCGTATGCAAGTTGGCCATATCATCCTGTTTGACCTTGGCTGGTAAAGGTTTAGTTGTCGCTTCTGGCTTTGATGGAGCTTGTTCGGGAGGAGTGATGGGTGCTAACTCTGGCTGAGTGGGCGGGTCTGCAGCCACTGTGGATAGTTCAGGTTCTATCTTGTCAATTTCCCGGGAGGGTTCGGTCTTGGTGGTATGCGCTTCTGCCTCTGGTGTCGTCTCAAGCTTGGGTTCCGCCGCTAATTCAACCTCTGCTTGACCAGTTTCCGGGGTGTGCTGATTCTCCGTGACAGCAAGAACCACAATTTCTGATGAGTCAGTCTTTGCCACCGATTCAACACCTTTGGCGGCAGTGACTGCGGGAGTCGCGCTGGTCTGCTCATTACCGGCTTGTTCTGGTGCTGGCCAGAGCAGTTGTTCCACGATCGTGCGGCCGTGTGGAATGTGATGACACCTGGCACTTTGAACAATGATCGCGTTGAGCCAATGGATGGTGTCATTCAATGGCTTCTTCAGCAGCGTCGCCAACACACGGCAAAGCTTGTTAACTAAATTGGAATGTAGACTGCGACGCAGTTGAAAGGCCAGGATGTTACTGAAGCCCATAATAAAGACCGGGCTATTCAGAAACAATATTTCTTCACGGCCAGGAGGCGTCCTGGGAATCCCAGACTGGGGACAATAGCTGGCCAGTTTAATCAATAACCTGGCTTGTCCGCAATTAGCAAACAAGGGCTTTTCGTCACCATCGGCGCTAACTGCGCCAGCAAGAGAAAAAGTGGCCTGGATTTCGTTCCAGACTTCAGCGAGGTGGGTATTGAACTGTGTCTCTTCTGTAGCGGCACGGGTCTGGCCGTTTTGCTTCAGGCTGCTTTCCCATGCCTCCATCTTATCCGCACTGAAATACCACAAATACCAAAATGGTACGCCGTAGAACAGGGCGCTCCAGTAAAGTTCGTCCTGTCTTTCCGGAAGCTTGATCTGCGCTATTTCAGCGGCAATGTGAGCCGCGCAGAAACTAGTCGACAAGACGTGGTGATAGCCAACCATTCCGGCTGTATCGGCTAGTTCTCGCTTCAGGGGCGGATGTTGCCGCAACAGTTGTTCAAGGAAATCTATGCCCAGTAAGCTAACGGCTTGATGCAAGGTTTTCACCAGACTCTCTTCACCGCGAACACTGACATTGGCTTGATTTAACAAATTCAATGCCAGTACTGGATCTTTTCCCAGCATTTCACTGATCGCCTGGTAAGGCAGACTGCTGTCTTGCAGGGACTTGAGTAGCTGGGGTCCACAGTCAGTTACCGGAGGTAAAGGATTGTCGAGCAGTTGCTGTACCCATTGCAGTTCCTCTGACGGAACTGCAGCACTATCGTTTTGAATCGGGGAATCCTGCATAAGGCATTGTGAAATAGCTGTTTCTGGACTTAACTAATAGTAAAGCTAGTAGACCTGCTGAGGTTTGTCACGTCGCTGTCAGAAACTAAGCGTGATATGCGGAATCGTCCGGGTTTCGAACTGGTTTCGAATAAGGCTTGGTGGTTTTTGCAGCCCGGCTCCCGATGCGCAGATTCCAACGGCGTGCCCGCCGTCAACGGACCAGGTTTGTTGATCAGATTTTTCAATGGAGAGATGACTGTAAGTCATGTTTTGGATCTTGGGTAGTATCATTGTTATGGCCAGTGTGCTGGGTGGCTATGTGCTGGCCCATGGCGAGCTGGCCGCCCTCTGGCAACCGTTTGAAATCATCATTATTGGTGGTGCTGCACTGGGTGCTTTCATTATTTCTAACCCGGTGAAAGTGATCATCCAGGTGTTCAAAGCATTGCCTGCCCTCTTTCTCGGTAGTCCTTTCAACCGCCAAGTTTTCATGGATTTGCTCACACTATTGTACGACCTTTTTGATAAGGCCCGGCGTTCAGGTGTGATGTCGATAGAAGCCGATGTGGATGACCCGGAAAATAGTGAAATTTTTAATCGCTATCCCGCCATTATGCAGTTGCGGCCGGTGCGGGATTTTATTGCTGATTATTTGCGCATTGTCAGTTCTGGGAATATGCCGCCCCACGAGCTGGAGGGCTTAATGGATATGGAAATCGAAACCCGTCTGACCGAGTTGGAAAAACCCGCCGATTCGGTTAATAAGGTCGCCGATGCCTTACCTGGCTTCGGTATTGTGGCGGCGGTTTTGGGTATTGTAATTACGATGAAATCACTGGGTGGTCCGCCGGAGGAATTGGGTGTTCATGTAGCGGCGGCATTGGTTGGAACTTTTTTTGGGATACTGGCCGCTTATGGTTTCGTTGGACCCACTGCTCATTCTTTGCACCATATCGCTGCTACCGAAATAAAGGCTTATGAGTGTGTCAAAGTCAGTATTCTCGCCACCATGAGTGGTTTGGCTCCTCAGTTAGCGATCGAATTTGGGCGCAAGGCATTAAATTCTGATGTGCGGCCCAGTTTTCAGGAGTTAAACGATTATGTTCGCTCCCGCTGACTCTGTATGTGCTCGCAGCGAGTCCAGGCGCACTCCCGCTGACAGTATCCTTGTTGTATGCCAGACTGCGAAGACTCCCGCAGGGTCTGTTGCTTGTTGCTGGATTGGTTTCTCTGTTAGTCGCCAACTCTGCCTGAACAGCCGGAGCCGGGCCATTGCTTGATAATCAACCCCCGATTATTGTTCGTCGCATTCGCAAAGTGCATAAGGGCCACGGCGGGGCCTGGAAGGTGGCCTTTGCGGATTTTGCGACGGCCATGATGGCTTTTTTTTTGGTGCTTTGGTTAGGTGAAAGTACCAACCAAGAGCAAAAGGAAGCAATCTCTGGTTATTTTATTGATCCCATTGGTTTTACCTCCGGTGGTAGTCCTAACGCCATCGACTTAGGCGGTAGTATTACTGTTGAAGTGTTGGATGGCGCAGGAAAGGATAGCAAGGCTCCCGACCTGCAGTTGCAGGAAGCTACTCTGCAGGATATTGCTGTCCAGCTCGAGCAAAGAAAGTTGGCTGAATTGATGAAGCATATAGTCGAGAAAATCAACAGCAGCGAGCAACTGTTAGATTTTAAGGACCAGTTGATCATCGATATCACCCAAGAAGGCTTGCGTATTCAAATCGTCGACAAAAGCCAGCGTCCCATGTTCGATAGTGGAGACGATGAGATCAAACCATCCTTTGAGGATATTCTCTACGTACTGGCTGACACCATTAGCTCGGTGCCCAATAAAGTCAGTCTGTCCGGGCACACGGATGGCGTGCCCTATGTGGGGCGCGAAGACTACAGTAATTGGGAATTGTCCACCGATCGGGCCAATGCCGCCCGGCGGGCTTTGGTGGATGGTGGCTTACCTAATGAGCAGATATCGCGGGTGGTAGGGCTGGCATCTTCTACATTGTACGACGAGGAAAATCCCCTTAATCCAGTAAATCGTCGTATTTCCATTATCGTCCTGAATAGTAAAACCCAACAAGAAATCGAGGGTGCTGAAGCGGCGGAAAGTCTGGTCAGTGCCAGTGACTTGGATGCGGATCTCAATCCCGGTAAAAGCAAGAGTGACAAATTAGTGGACGGTTCAGGCCAAGCGGAAACCACCAGTCCCACCTTTGCTACCGAAGATGATGGCACCGTCGTCATCGATCTTGATAATTTGTTAGACAGTGGCTCGCTGCCAAATGACGATGGTAGTCAGAACGGTAGTAGAAGCGAAAGGCAGAATGAAAACCCGGAAGCGAAAAAGCTGGAGTGGTAGTTGGTTGAACCGTTCACTAACGCAGTACAAGGAAGTACTGCCAAAATCGATCGCCTAAGCGATTGATTATGCGAGCAAAGTAAAATCGATGTTTTACTTTGCGACTCCGCGAAACGGCATGGAAGCCGTTTCAGGATGAAAACTAACTATCCCGGTCGTCCTCGAAAACTTGTTGATCGGCGAGGGAATCGCGGATATGACAATAACTGTCCAGCCGTTCCTTCCTGATGTTGCCTTCCTCTACTGCTGCCAGAATAGCGCAGCCCGGTTCTTTGCGATGTTGGCAATCACGGAATCGGCAGTGGCCAAGATAAGGTCGGAAATCCACAAAACCCTGAGCTAAGGTGGGTTCGTCCATATGCCATAATCCAAATTCGCGGATGCCCGGCGAGTCAATCAAACCACCACCGGTTGGGATAGCATACAAGCGGGCAGCGGAGGTGGTATGGGTGCCTTTGCGTTTTTGGTCGGACAGTGAGCCCACCTTTAGATTTTCCTGCGGTAGCAGAGCGTTGATCAGTGAGGATTTGCCCACGCCGGATTGGCCTACGAAAATGCTGGTGCGCTGGTCCAGCCTATCCAACAACGGCTGCAGCTTGGGCTTCGATTGCGCTGATACTTCAATCCAGCGGTATCCCAGTTCTTCATACAACTCCCTCATAGCCTTGAAATGACGACGGTTTGATGAAGTGATCAGATCTTTCTTATTAAGGATAATGCAGGGAGCAATCCCCACCGCCTCTGCTGCCACCAGGTAGCGATTAATCAGATTGGCGAATGGCTCTGGTTCGGGCGCAATAACTATCAGGATCTGATCGATGTTGCTGGCTACCGGCTTTAACTGGCCGAATTTATCCGGTCGGCTGAGTAAACTGTGGCGTTCTTCTCTAGCCACAATGACACCTGCGCGATCGGCACCAGCACGCCAGACGACCCGGTCTCCGGTGACCAGGGCGCCGATATTGGCGCGCACGTAACAGCGGTGAACTTCACTTTTTTGATAGTCCTTGTTCTGGTTGCTGTCATTACTCTGGTTTTCCTGAGTGTTGTTGGTTGCCGGCCGGCCTGGCTTTGGCAGATGACTAAGGTCAGTCGACTGATGGTGCGTGGGATGGCGTTGCAGGGGCAGAATATCCAATTGCTGGCCATAGTGGGAAATGACCAGGCCTCGCTCATCACTACCCAGTTTGCCAGAGGTCAACAATTGCTGCGTGGCTTGCTGTTGGCTAACGGAGCGTTTGCTGCGATCGTCCTGTACCTTCTGGATGCGCCATTTTTGCTGCTTGGTTAACCGTCTCTTCGCCATGAATCACTGTTATTGGTTCATTTACCGCACACTCTAGCAACTTCGACAATAAAATACAGTGCTTTGCTTTGATGTGGTTTGAGCAGTTCCATCAGGGTGTTAGACTTCGGGAGTCAACACGCGTGCTGGTGGAAACTAAGTTAGGAATGAAAGTATGACGTCTCGAAAGGATCATTTAGTTTGGATTGATTTGGAAATGACCGGGTTAGATCCAGCAATAGAGCGGATCATCGAAATGGCTGTGATTGTGACCGATGAGCAACTCAACGAGGTGGCTCTGGGTCCAGTGATCGCTGTTCATCAGTCCGATAGTTTGTTGGCTTCCATGGATGAGTGGAATCAAACCACCCATGGCAACAGTGGCTTGGTAGAGCGGGTTAAACAAAGTGCCATCTCTGAGCAACAAGCAGAACAAATGGTGCTGGAATTTCTGCAGCAACACGTAGAAAAAGGCGCATCACCCATGTGCGGCAATAGTATTGGCCAGGATCGACGCTTTTTAGCGCGTTATATGCCAGAGCTGGAGAGTTTCTTCCACTACCGTAATCTTGATGTTAGCACGCTGAAAGAGTTGGCTAAGCGCTGGCGACCGGATCTGGCCGCTAATTTACACAAAAAGAACAGCCATCAGGCATTAGATGATATTCGTGAATCTATAGAAGAAATGCGCTATTACCGGGATACGTTTTTGAAGGTTGAAAAACCCGCATAACCCTTGAAACCTGGTTGCTGAATAGCTCACTCCGAGGCAGCCCCTAGCTGAGCTAGTGCCCACTCTACATGCTCTCTGACTATTGCTGAGGGATGATTGGCCCGGCTGGTCAGGGCAGCAATGGCTTCGCTACTGGGTTTACCATTGCCGAGCGCTACCGCAAGGTTGCGGAGCCAGCTATCATAGCCTGTGCGGCGAATCGCGCTGCCTTCGGTGTGAGCGAGAAACTCTGCTTCAGACCAGGTGAAAAATTGAATTAATTGTGCTTGATCCAACTGGTGGCGGGGAGAAAAATCCACTTCTTCTGTAGCTTCGGTAAACTTATTCCAGGGGCACACTAACTGGCAATCATCGCAACCGAAGATGCGATTGCCCATCGGTGCTCGTAAGTGCTCCGGTATGGAGCCTTTCAGCTCAATGGTTAAATAGGAGATGCAACGTCTGGCATCCAGCAGGTGCGGTCCCACAAAAGCTTTGGTGGGACATAAGTCCAGACAGTTGGTGCAAGTGCCGCAGTGCTGTTCGCTGAAAGGGGGGTCAATAGGTAAAGGAAGGTCGGTAAACACCTCGCCCAGGAAGAAATAGGAGCCCGCGTTGGGATTGATCAGCATGGTGTTTTTGCCGATCCAGCCCAGCCCGGCTTTTTCTGCTAGAGCTCTTTCCATAACCGGAGCGCTGTCTGTAAATACCCGATAGTGGCTCGTCTCTACCTGTGTTTGAATTTTTTTGGCTAGCTGAGTAAGGCGTTTGCGCATGAGTTTGTGATAGTCCCTGCCCAGGGTGTAGCGGGAGATAAAGGCGGTTTCCGGGTCATCAAGGATCGCTTCGGGTGCTGCCGCTTCAGCGGGCCAATAGTTCATGCGTACAGCAATCACCCGCTGGGTACCGCTGACTAGTTCTGCTGGCATGAAGCGTTTGCTGCCGTGGCGAGCCATATAATCCATTTCGCCATGATAGTTGTTAGCCAGCCATTGTTGCAGTCGTTCTCCATGCTCTTGTAGTTGGATATCGGTAATACCGCACTGTTGAAAACCCAGTTCAGACGCCCATTGTTTGATCTGTCGGGCCAGTGCGGCTAACGCTTGTTCGGTCATGGCTGCTGGCGCGGCAAAATCAGGGTGGCCGGATGGACCCTCAGGGGCGCTCGCTGCGTTTTCTTGATGCTTGGTCATGCTGTTTCTTTTTTCGCTGTTGGTCCGGTTTAGTGCTGACATTATGCCTTACCCTTGTGGTGGGAGGCAGCTATTTCCGCGGGTGGATTGAAAGTAGCGCTAGTAGTTTGGATAAGGGAGCGATCAGTTCTGAGTTTGGAGGCTGTCAGCCCACCTGTTCCCAGACGCGCCGTAAACCCTTCCATGGGGGCGCAGCGGCAGCTTCCATGCTGCCGATGGTCTGATAACAGGCGGGCTGACAGCCTCTTTCGACGGTTGCTCATGTCATCTGATAAGGGTGTCTGAGGTCAATCAAGATAACGCCAGAGAAATAAATAAACACGACTTGCATCGAACAACAGAAGAGTGTTGTAAGCATATTTTGCAGGTTCTTCCAAGTGGTTTCGTGAGTAGCTGAATAAGGATAGGGCAAAAATAACCAATACCAACAACCTATTCCAGATAGAGCAGGATTTGCAAAGGCTTGATTTAAGTAGGTGATCTGAGGCAAGCGTCAGTCTCGCTCATGTTTATTTCGCTTGTTAAATATACTTTTCCTTAAATTTTGCTAAAATTTACAGTTGTATAGCGATACTAGTTGAAGTGATTTCTTTATATGAAATTAAATTCGTTGGGTTGTCCGGTTCCCTGGCAACTCTATACCGCACAGCAAGTCAGAGACTTGGATGCCTTAGCCATTGCCGAAACCGAGGGGGGGGGTTACGCCCTGATGCATCGGGCAGGGCAGGCGGCATTCGATCTGTTGCGGCTTCGATTTCCCTCCTGTCAACGGGTGACAGTGGTCTGTGGTGGCGGCAACAATGGCGGTGATGGCTACGTCCTTGCTGAATTGGCTCTGCAAGCGGGGTTGAGCATTCAAGTGTTGGCAGTGACCGATCCGACGAAGCTGACCGGGGAGGCTCAACAGGCATACCAGCATTCGATACGTGCGGGTGTCACCGTTTTGCCTTGGTCCACAGACGCTGGCCTCGACGGTGAGGTCATTGTTGATGCTTTACTGGGTACTGGCTTGTCCGGCGCGGTGCGGTCTGATTATGCCGAGGTTATTGAATGGATTAATCAAGCCGGATTACCGGTGTTGGCGATCGATATTCCCTCTGGGTTGGCGGCTGATACGGGTATGCCTTTGGGGCCAACAGTAGTGGCGCAAGCCACTATTACCTTTATCGGGATCAAGCAGGGTTTGTTGACTGGGAAGGCAGCAGATTTTGTCGGTGAGCTTTGGTTTGACGATTTGCAAGTCAGTGCTGGGGTTTATGCGAAGGTGTCTGGTCGGGCTGAACGTATTGATCTTGCTCGTTGCTGGAAGCACTTGCCTGCTCGTAAAGCGTCGGCTCACAAGGGTTCCTTCGGTCATGTTTTAGTGATTGGAGGTGAGCATGGTTTTGGTGGTGCTCCCATTCTGGCGGCAGAAGCGGCACTTTATGCTGGCGCCGGTCTGGTGAGTTGTGCCACGCGCTCGCCCCATGTTTTGGCCGGGCTGGCCCGGCGGCCTGATATTATGTTCCGCGATGCAGAGCAGCGTTCTGTTTTGCTGGAGATGATCGCTCGGGCGGATGTGATTGTTATCGGACCCGGATTGGGCCTGCTTCCCTGGGGGCAAATGTGTTTTATTGCTGCCGTGGAATCGGGCCTGCCATTGGTGGTGGATGCGGATGGTTTGAGCTTATTAGCTAACCTCAGGGGCAAAGAAGGGCGATTTTACGTTTTACCCCCTCAATCCGTATTAACTCCTCACCCCGGTGAGGCTGCGCGTTTGCTACTTTGCGAGGTGGCGGCCATCAACCGGGATCGTTTTAGCGCGGTGCTGGAATTAAGTGAAAAATATGGCTGTACTGTGTTACTCAAAGGCTTGGGTACACTTATTTCTGGGCCGGATGATCTGCAGTCAGGCGCGGTTGAGATTCAAGGGTCGTCCAAAGTCGTCGGCTGGCCCGTCAGTGTATTGTGTGGACACGGTAATCCAGGCATGGCGAAAGCCGGAATGGGTGATGTGCTTTCAGGTGTCATTGGTGCGTTGTTGGCGCAAGGCCTGAATAGTCATTCGGCGGCCCAATTGGGGGCATGCTGGCACGCCGCAACTGCGGATCAATTGGCTTTGAATCGGCATGAAACCGGTTTGTCTGCAGGCGAGTTACCCCGGTTACTTGCTGAAGTGAAGTTGTGAGCACTTGCTTCAGATTACCTGAAAGGATGTATTAGGTGAAATTGGACGTAGAGAATACTACTCAGGCTACCTTCCTGTTGACAGATGAGGCATCCACGGCAAGGTTCGGTCAGGCCTTGGCGAATCACATTGGCTTCCCGGGCGTAATCACCATGCAAGGACAACTAGGTGCGGGCAAAACCACCCTGGTGCGCGCTATATTGCGTGGCCTCGGCTATTCAGGTCTGGTTAAGAGTCCCACTTACACACTGGTTGAGGAGTATCAATTGGATGTTGGCAGCCTGCTGCATTTTGATCTTTACCGACTCGGAGACCCGGAAGAACTTGAATTTATGGGCATGAGGGATTATTTGGGCACAGGTTCCCTGGTGGTGATTGAATGGTCCGAAAAAGGCCGGGGTATGTTGCCTGTTCCTGATTTGGATATTCGCTTTGAAATCTTGGACATCGAACGAAAAGTCAGTGTTGATGCTCATTCCGAATCAGGGAAGGCGATAATTGCCGGGGTCATGCAAGAATTCAGGTCGTTGGAATGATGGTTCACTTTATTTGTTTGTTGTGTGATGTCGCCAGATCGGTTGCCGAATTGCAGTCGATTCGGTGGCCGTGGGCGGCGTTTGCTTTGGCGTGGGTGTTACTATGACGTTCAGACTGTTGCTGTTGACACTGCTATTGCTGGTGGAGGGTTCTCTGGCCTTAGCCGATGCGCTCAATAATGTACGGATTTGGCCTACCCGGGATTACACCCGCTTAGTATTTGATCTTTCTGCACCTGTTAAGCACAAGTTATTCACCCTCAGTAAACCGGAGCGTGTGGTCATCGATCTGACCGATACCCGCCTCCGCACCGATCTCAACCAACTGGAGCTCGATAATAGCCCGATTAAAACGGTAAGAAGTGCGCGCCGGGAACACAAAAATCTGCGCGTGGTGTTGGATATGTCCAGCCCGATGAAGCCCAAGAGTTTTACTCTGAAACCTGAGGGTCAATTCGGTCACCGCCTCGTGGTGGATTTGTACCAGCAGCATCAATCATTACCAACAAAAACCATCAAGCAGGTTGACACGGTTAGTCCTAAGCGAGACGTTCTAATTGTCATCGACCCAGGCCACGGCGGACGGGATCCCGGTGCATTAGGGCCAAAAGGTGTGCGTGAAAAAGATATTGTGCTGGCGGTATCTAAAGAGTTGGTTAAGTTGCTCAATAAAGAGAAAGGTTTTACAGCGCAGTTGACCCGAAAAGGAGATTATTTTATCCAGTTACGTCAGCGTAATAAGGTTGCTCGTGAACACAACGCGGATTTACTGGTTTCTGTTCATGCGGATGCCTTTAAGCGCAAAGAGGCTAGTGGTGCCTCGGTGTTTGCTTTATCCAAGCGTGGAGCCACCAGTGAAACAGCAAGGTGGCTGGCTGCTTCAGAAAATACCGCCGATTTGATTGGGGGTGTGGGTGGCGTCAGTCTGGACGACAAAGATGATGTGTTGGCTGGAGTGTTGCTGGATCTGTCCATGACGGCGAGTATGAAAGCCAGTATCAATGTGGGCACCTATGTGCTGGAGGCGATGGGCGAGGTGACTAAATTGCACAAGCCTCAGGTTGAGCAGGCTGGATTTGTGGTACTGAAGTCTCCCGACATTCCCTCAATATTAGTAGAAACCGGGTTTATTTCCAATCCTGCGGAGGCGCGCAAGCTTAAAACCCGTAAGCACCAGCGCAAACTAGCCAAAGCTATCCACAAGGGTCTGAAGCGCTATTTTATTGAGGAGCCACCACCACAAACACTATTAGCCTGGCAGAAGCAGCAACGTCTGCTGGCGCAAGAAAATACCCATGTGATCCGAAAAGGGGATACCTTGAGCGAAATAGCTAAGGTGAATAATGTTAGCCTTTCTCTGTTAAAAAATCACAACCAGCTTCGCAATGATGTGGTCAGGATCGGCCAGGTTCTGAAAATTCCTAAGGGCTAAATGCGCCAGTTGTATATCCAGTTTAGTAAACTGTACCTACCGCGGCAGTTTATCCAATACTTAGAAAGTGCCTCTGTTTAAACTCACAACCTATTGAATATAAAAAAATAATGGAGTTTTACTGAAGGGCTTCTAGCGGTAGAAGCGTTGCATTCGGCAATTGTTTGCATCGACCCTGAAATATGCCGGGGATGGCTTTTTTCAGGGTCGACTGAGCAGTTGTTCCACATTATTGGTCTTGCCCTCTCACTTTGCTTTCATAGTGGCCACATTGGTTCTGTTGTTGCTGCGCTTCTGTTAGCATTCGCGTTTGACGTGTTGTCCTTTTGTATATCCCTCGACACCAAGATAAAAAACTATGACCTTAATATCCCGATTGCCAGTTCAGCTTGCCAATCAAATAGCGGCGGGCGAGGTAGTAGAGCGACCGGCTTCGGTAGTTAAAGAACTGGTAGAAAATGCACTGGATGCGGGTGCCACAGCAATCGATATTGATATAGAAGCTGGTGGCGTCAAATTAATCAGGGTGCGGGACAATGGGTGTGGTATGGCAAAAGAGGATTTGCCGTTGGCTTTGTCCCGTCATGCCACCAGTAAAATCGCCTGTTTAGAAGATTTAGAGGCGGTTGCCACTTTGGGTTTTCGCGGTGAAGCGTTGGCGAGTATCAGTTCAGTCGCAAGACTGATTTGTGCTTCGCGTTGCGAGCAGCAAAGTCAGGGTTGGCAGGCAGTGACCGAAGGCCGGGACATGGTGCCGAAACTGTCTCCCACAGCCCACAATATTGGTACCACGGTGGAGGTGAGGGACTTATTTTTTAATACACCGGCGCGACGTAAGTTCCTCCGTAAGGAAAAAACCGAATTCAACCATATCGAAGAAATGGTTAAGCGACAGGCATTGGCGCGCCTGGGTGTGGCTTTTAAGCTGTCGCACAACCAAAAAATAATTTATCGCTTACCAGCCTGCGATGGTATTGAGGGGCATTTGCATCGGGTGGGCCAACTCTGTGGTCAGGCTTTTATAGATAGTCTGGTTGCGGTCGATGCGGGTGGGTCGGGCTTACAGTTGCGTGGTTGGGTCGCCCGTCCGACTTTTTCCCGTAGTAGTGCCGATCTGCAGTATTTCTTTGTTAATGGCCGGGTCATTCGGGATAAGCTGGTGGCTCATGCAATCAGACAGGCCTATCAGGATGTGCTCTTTCATGGACGGCAACCCGCTTTTGTGTTGTATCTTGAGCTCGAACCAGCGACCGTTGATGTGAATGTTCATCCCAGCAAGAATGAGGTTCGTTTTCGCGAGAGCAGGATGGTTCATGATTTTCTGTTTCGCAGCCTCCACCGGTCACTGGCAGACGTCAGGCCCGCTTCGGTTGCGCCATCTGATGGACCTGTGTTTGCTCCGCAACAATCCGTTACCTCCTCAGATTCTTTGTCTGCAGCAAGTCTCTCTCAAGCTCAGGCTCATACACCGGTGTCGCAGAGCTTACTTCCCCTGACACCGCGGCCAGCGATGTCACAGATTCGTGAACAAATTGAAAGTTATGCAACACTGCATTCACAACCCACGGATGCCGGGCAGTCACCTGTGGGTTCAAGTGCGTGGCAACAGAGAGATAGTGATTCTCCCGCACCGGTTCCAGCCGACTATCCATTAGGCTTTGCGTTGGCCCAATTGCATGGGATTTACATTTTGGCCCAGAATGCTGTGGGTTTGGTGTTGGTGGATATGCACGCGGCCCATGAACGTATTGTTTATGAGCGAATGAAATCAGCTTATGCTGCGGGTGATGTAACCATTCAGCCATTACTGGTGCCTCTTAATATAAAGGTTAGTGCAGCGGCTTGTATCGCTGTCGAAGAGTATAGTGAGCTACTTAGCCAGTTGGGTTTGGAGCTATCCATCGCTGGAACTGAGTCGGTAGTGGTTAGGCAAACCCCTGCCTTGTTGCGGTCAGCTAATATTGAAAATCTGGTGCAGGAAGTGCTGGCAGAGTTGCTTGCCCACGGTTCCACCCGGAAAGTAGAAGAAGCGGTTAATGAGTTGTTGGGTACTATGGCTTGTCATGGTTCTGTGCGTGCCAACCGGCAGTTATCGGTTGCTGAAATGAATGGATTGCTTAGGGATATGGAAGCAACCGAGCGCAGTGGTCAGTGTAATCATGGTCGGCCTACCTGGGTTCAGTTGGGTCTGGGTGATCTCGATAAACTATTTTTAAGAGGTCGCTGAGTGAGTGCTGAATTACCACCGGCTATCTTGTTAATGGGCCCTACTGCCACTGGAAAAACGGAGCTGGCAATGGCGCTATCTGACTGCTTTCCTTGTGAAATCGTCAGTGTAGATTCTGTGATGGTTTACCAGAGTATGGATATTGGTTCTGCCAAACCAGATACGACCACTTTGGCCCGTTACCCGCATCAGTTAATCGATATGAACGATCCGTCCCAGCCCTATTCAGCCGCTGATTTTCGTCAGGATGCACTGCGGGTAATGGGAGAAGCTGCAATGAATAATAAGGTGCCGCTATTAGTTGGTGGTACCATGCTTTACTTTAAGGCGCTCCTACAGGGTATAGCTGAGTTGCCTTCGGCTGATCCACGGTTGCGTCAGCAAATCGTGGAAGACGCTGGAGTCCGGGGTTGGCCTGCACTGCACGATGATTTGAATAAACTCGATCCCGTAGCGGCAGCTAGAATTCATCCAAACAATAGGCAGCGTATACAGCGTGCATTGGAGGTCTGTCTGGCTACGGGTAAGCCTTTTTCTGACTTCTGGTCACAAGATCGTGATCCATCGGCTTCAGCAGATGCTGCAGTCGGTACTGGTGTGTTTCCTTTCAGGCCGATTACTATCGCCCTTATGCCTGAAGCTCGTGACCATTTTAATGAGAGAGTCAGCAAGCGGTTTGCCACCATGCTCAAAGTCGGCTTGATTGACGAAGTGCGCCAGCTATATCAGCGGCCAGATTTGAATTTGGAATTTCCCTCGTTGCGGTCGGTAGGCTATCGTCAGGTCTGGCAGTATTTGGCTGGTCAATTATCTAAAGAGGAAATGATTGAAAAGGCTGAGGCGGCAACCCGCCAACTTGCTAAGCGGCAAATGACCTGGCTAAGGTCTTGGCCGGAGATGAGTCGATTGGATGCAGGCGGTGCTCAATTAATGAACAAAGCGCAAAGTATAATTTATTCTCAGTTACAATCATGTAATTCTGACTAATGGTGGCTTTGCATGCGGGTATACTGGCCCCGTTTTTTTTGGTTCATGCAGGTTTAACTACTAGTTTAGATCGATATATTGTAGTATTAAAACTAGAATTTAGTCGAATCATTCCTTAGGTTTGGCTTTATGTAGTCCACATACTGCATAATGTTGGAATATTACCACTTAAAGTTTTTAAATGGTTCTTTTCCGGATTTAGCGCCTGCGACCAGCAGGTGGCAGAATAAGTGGTTCGGTCCTTCGGGTGGCGATCCATTGAAAGAGGTTGGATGATATATTGCGGTGGTGTTTCTGGGCCGTGTTGGCGTAAATGTTTTACAGAACGATAAACAATCAGGAGAAGATCAATGTCAAAAGGGCAATCCTTACAAGACCCTTATCTCAACGCCCTGAGGAAAGAACGTATTCCCGTCTCTATATTTCTTGTTAACGGCATTAAGCTGCAGGGACAAATAGAATCTTTCGACCAGTTCGTTATTTTGCTTAAAAACACAGTGAGTCAAATGGTTTATAAGCATGCCATATCTACAGTAGTCCCTGCTCGCAACGTCCGTATTGCGCCACCGGGCGATGAGGTGGATTCCGGAAACAATTGATTGTTCGTAGGCTTAAAAGGCGGCAAATGCCGCCTGTTAGTTAGTCGCCTTAATATCGAAGTGGTCATTCTGATCATCGCAGGAGTGGGTAATTCAAGCTGAATGGTTGCAATTCGGTTCACTTCAACTCGCTTTGGTTTTTACTTTAAGTGCCCCTTTAATCTGTTGAAAGTCAGTGGTTTGTTCGGGATAGTATCTCTGATACGGATGCGTTTATTTCCGCAGACCCAATGCTAGTGCGGCCTGGTAACGTTTTAACAGGTAGCGGTATTCAGCCGTCGCCAGGTTATATTCCCCCGTAATTGTTATACTCCCGCACAACGCTCAATCTGTCTGTTAGACCTGTCATGTCCATTCATTCGAATGTCGTGTTTGCTACGCCAGCATATGGGCGAGCAGTTTTTCTGCTGTCTGATTTCAGGCGGTCTAATTTAATTTATCTTATCGGGGTGATTTTTGTTCGAACGTCCAAAGTCTGGAGAGCGCGCAGTTCTCGTTCACTTTGAGCTGAAAAGTGAGGAGCATCGGGAAGATCTGCATGAATTTACTGAGCTGGCAGTTTCGGCTGGAGCTGATCCGGTGGCTGTGGTCTCTTGCTCGGGTAACCCGGCACCTCGCTATTTCGTGGGTTCGGGTAAGTTAGAAGAAATTCGCCAGGAGGCAGTTAGCCAGCAAGCTGAATTGGTGCTGTTTAATCATGGTTTATCGCCGAGCCAAGAACGTAATATTGAGCGTGCATTGGAAATCAGGGTATTGGATCGGACAGGTCTGATACTCGATATTTTTGCCCAGCGCGCACGTACCCATGAGGGTAAATTGCAAGTTGAGCTGGCCCAGTTGGAGTATTTGTCCACCCGTCTGGTCAGGGGGTGGACCCACTTAGAGCGCCAGAAAGGTGGGATTGGTCTCCGAGGACCCGGAGAAACTCAGCTGGAAACAGACAGACGGTTACTTCGTGCCCGTATTAAATCCATTCTAAAGCGCTTGGACAGAGTCCGTAAACAACGAGACCAGGGTCGTCGTGCAAGGCAGAAAGCTGAAATTCCATCGGTGTCGCTGGTAGGGTATACCAACGCGGGCAAGTCTACGTTATTTAACCGGCTAACCAGTTCCGAAGTGTATGCGGCTGACCAGTTGTTCGCCACCCTCGATCCTACTCTCAGAAAGCTCCAGGTCAGTGGCCTCGGACCCATAGTGATGGCCGATACAGTGGGTTTTATTCGTCACTTACCTCATAAGCTGATAGATGCTTTTCGGGCCACGCTGGAAGAAACTGTGAACTCAGCTCTGCTTGTCCATGTGGTGGATGCAAGTGATCCTGCCCGCTTAGATAATATGGCTTCGGTTAACTCTGTGTTAGGTGAGATTCAAGCAGACCAGATACCGCAACTCCTCGTATTTAATAAGACAGACAGGTTGCAAGGGGTGACTTCTAAGCTGGACCGGGACGAGTTCGGCAGACCTTTCAGAGTGTGGGTTTCTGCTACTACCGGAGACGGTTTGGAGCAAATGAAAGAGGCTATTGCCGAGTTGCTTAGTGGTGACGTAGTCGACGTTAATCTGCGCTTGACGCCCGCTATGGGGAATATCCGCGCCATGTTATATGAAAGTCAGGCTGTATTGACCGAAGAGGTGAACCAACAGGGAGAGTTTCTTCTCCATGTGAAAATGCCCAAAAGTGAATGGCAACAACTTGCAGGTAGAACTGGCGTTTGCCTTGAAGATTACACCTGACACCCCAACATAGGTTCGGGCATTGTAACCATCCTCCTGTAAGCTGGCTTTGCATTAATAGTTTGACAGGAAGTCTTGCTGAAATTTGGCCAGAAACATAGTATAAGCCGCATTATAACAACGGGTTTAAGCATTCGTTGTTAGTATGCTTACTAAAACAGAAGGGCTCAATTATGGGCTATTCAATAGAAGGGGTTGACCATGGCTTGGAATGAACCAGGCGGTAATAAAGACCAGGATCCCTGGAACTCGGGGCGGCGGAACAATAACGACGGCCCGCCAGACTTAGACGAAGTCATCAAGAAGGGAATGGAAAAAGTTAACCGGATTTTCGGTAACAAGCCTTCCTCTGGCGGTGGCGGAGGCTCTGGTGGCAGCAAAAGTTCATCGGCTGGGCTGATAGGGCTTGTGCTGGTGGTGCTGGTGGGGTTTGTTATATGGGACTCAATGTACCGGATTGATGAAAAGGAACGTGCCGTAGTGCTACGCTTTGGTGAATATCTTGACACCAAAGGTCCAGGCCTTCAGTTCAAAGTGCCGCTGATAGATAAAGTCTTTATCGAGCAGGTTACGTCGGTCCGCAACCTGACCAAAAAAGGCCATATGCTGACGCAGGATGAAAATATCGTCGATATCGACCTGATGGTGCAGTTCGTCATCAGTGACCTCAGAGATTTCTTACTGACTATGCGGGACCCTGTCATTACTCTTGACTATGCCACCGATAGTGCGCTTCGTCATGAGGTAGGGGCGACCTTGATGGATCAAGTGTTGACGGAAGGTCGGGCCATACTCTCAATCAACGTGCAGGATCGGCTTCAGCGTTACCTCGAATTCTATGGCTCCGGTATTGAAGTTAAGAAAGTGAATATTAATGCCGCCCAGCCTCCTCAACAAGTGAAGTCTGCCTTTGAGGAAGTACAGCGAGCCAAGGAAGACGAGCAGAAATTGGTTAACCGGGCCGAGTCTTACCGCAATCAGGTAGTGCCTGAATCTCGTGGTCTGGCATCCAGAATGATTGAAGAGGCCAACGCTTATAAGTCCGAAGTCATCTCGAAAGCCGAAGGTGAAACCGATCGTTTCCTTGATATTCTCGCTGTTTACCGGTCTGCACCTGAGGTCACTCGCGAGCGCATGTACATCGATACTATGCAAAAAGTACTGTCCAATAGTACAAAGCTGCTGATTGATCAGAATGAAGGAACCAACATAATGTACCTACCTTTAGATCAGTTAATGAAGCGCAATGTCGCCAGCGAACCTTCCGTGCCTGACTCTAATCGGATGGTAGGAACTCAGGCTGAAACTGACTTCTCACGTAATAATACCCGTTCCAGAAATGACGCCTTCGCCAGAAGCAGGAGACAGTAATGAGCGGAAAATTGAGTATGTTGGTCGGCGCTATTTTGCTGGCCATATTAATTGCAACCCAAAGCTTGTTTATTGTGCCCGAAACCCACCGCGCCGTGTTGCTGCGTTTCGGTGAAATGGTGAAGTCAGATATCGCCTCGGGTCTTCATTTCAAGCTGCCTTTCATCGACGAAACCCAATTGTTTGATGTTCGTGTACTGGTAATGAATCTGCCCACTAAGAGCTATCTTACTATAGAGAAGAAGCCTCTGGATGTGGATTCCTATGCGACCTGGCGGATCATCAATGTGGGCGAATATTACCGAACCACTTCTGGTGAAGAAACCCGCGCTATCAATTTGTTGGAATCACGAATAGATAACGGCTTGCGGGATCAGTTCGGTCGCCGCACCATGCATGAGGTGGTGGCTGGTGAGCGAGAGGAGTTGATGGAAGAATTGACCAAGAGTCTCGACCGCATCGCTCGAGAAGAGTTTGGAATTGAAATCAACGACATTCGGGTCCGCGCTATCGACCTACCTACTCAAGTCAGTAATTCGGTGTATGAGCGCATGGAATCTGAGCGATTGAAAATAGCTCAGGAACATCGATCAAAAGGAGAGGAATTGGCTGAAGGTATCCGCGCTGATGCCGATCGCCAAAAACGAGTGGTTGAGGCTGAAGCTTATAAAGAGGCTGAGCAAATTCGAGGTGAAGGTGATGCCATTGCAGCCCGAATCTATGCAGATGCGTATAACCAGGACAGAGAGTTCTATGCATTCTCCCGGAGCTTGAACGCTTATGAGTCCACCTTCTCCAACAAAGGTGACATCATGGTTATCGAACCTGATAATGAGTTCTTTAAATATATGAACGAGTCCATAAGTCCAAGGTAGCGCTGGTTGGTCGTCACCTGCTGCCGCTGGCAAGAAGAGCTGGCCTCATTGAATATCGGCTCATCAATCCATCGTTTTGACGATTGTTTGAGTAAGATATGGGTGAAACGTCACTACAGCCTTACCTAAAGACTTAGAGTATTAGAGTGCAATAAAAGTAGGGACTATGGGTCCATAGTGTTAAACTCCTCCAGCCGGGCGTGGTCCCGGCTTTTTTGTGGTTAAAGTCTGTGCTTCTCATCTTTTTTTGCGGAGCTGGTGTCTTGCTGGATATGAAATATGAGTTGTGCGGTCTTGCTGGCGTACGTCTGGTGCAGCCTTAGCTCAATGTAACAAGCAGAGGCATACCCGAATGCTACATAGTAAAGCCCGATGGTTTGACAGTCTCTACCTTCAAGGCTTGCGAAAATAGCATGGGTTAAGTGTCGTTCTGGTCATAACGTGAATTTTGCAAAGTCCTGTGTTTGCTGTTGTCTTTTTGGGGAATTAGTCAGAGATGTTTAGAGAGATAGAGTCAGTAGCTACTGATTTGTGGTTGTTGCCGGATGGAGTGGAAGAAATCTTACCACCGGAGTCTGGACGTGTTGAGGATTTGCGAAGACAGCTACTGGATCTCTATCATCACTGGGGTTACCAGTTGGTATTCCCGCCTCTGGTTGAATTTCTGGAATCCCTGTTGACGGGTGCAGGGCAAGATCTGGATCTGCAAACCTTTAAAATTACGGATCAGGCCACCGGTAAATTAATGGGTGTCCGGGCCGATATGACACCGCAAATGGCACGTATCGACGCGCGCAATGTTCGTCAGGGAGCCAACCGATTTTGTTATGTAGGAACGGTATTGCGCACTCGCACCAGTAGTTATTTTCCCTCCCGTGCCCCAGTTCAAACGGGATGCGAGTTGTTCGGTGTGGCTGACGCCGCAGCAGATATTGAAGTTATTTCGATGATGATTGAAACGCTGAAAAGATCCGGAGTAAAGGAAATACACATGGATCTTTCCCATTTGCGAATTTGTCAGCAACTCCTTGCTGCAGCGGGGCTTTCGCCGCAGGCAGAGGGTTTGTTGCGCAGCGCTTTACTGCGTAAGAGTATTCCTGATATCAAGCAATTGGCTGAAGAGATTGAGTCTGCAGCGGTGAGGAAATTGTTGTTACTGCTGCCCTCTTTGAGCGGTGGCCCAGAGGTATTGAATCGGACTCGCAGTGAATTCAGTCATGAGCCCGAAGTGATCGATGCCATTGAGCTGCTTGACCGGGTGGTTGGCGTTGTCTCCAACCGCTACCCCGATGTACGGATATTTATCGATTTATGCGATTTGCGCGGATTTAACTATCATACCGGCATCGTGTTTGCTGCCTACACACCAGGTATTGGCCACGCCATTGCTCAAGGTGGGCGCTACGATGGCGTCGGTAGCGATTTTGGTCACGCCCGCCCGGCGACTGGGTTCAGTGCGGACCTCAAAGCATTGTTACGGGCTGGAGACTACCAACCCCAACTACCCGCTAAAGCCATCCTGGCACCGGTCTCCGAAGAACCTTCACTTTGGCAGTTGGTTGCTCAGTTGCGGCAAAGTGATCGGGTAATCCAATGCATGCCAGGCGAGGAAACAATGGACTGGCGTGATCGATGCGATCGTCAGATCGTGAAAGCTGCCGATGGTTCATGGCAAGTTGAGCCCATCACTGGCCCAGAAACTCTTAGCCCATAACCACCCGTTTTGGGTATTTTAAACTCACCGTTTTCTTAACACTTTGAGAAGCAATATTATGGGAAAAAATGTCGTCATTCTTGGCACTCAGTGGGGTGATGAAGGTAAGGGTAAAATTGTCGATCTATTGACCGACAATGTGGCTGCTGTTGCGCGTTTTCAGGGGGGGCATAACGCAGGCCATACCCTGGTCATTGATGGCGTGAAGACCGTATTGCATTTGATTCCTTCTGGCATCCTCCGTGACAACGTGATTTGTATGATTGGCAATGGCGTTGTGCTGGCTCCGGAAGCGTTGATAAAAGAGATTGCTACCCTCGAAGAAAGCGGCGTGGCAGTACGGGAAAAATTGCTGCTCAGTCCAGCTTGCCCTTTGATTCTGCCTCATCATATTGCTCTAGATCATGCCCGTGAGTTGCGGCGTGGTGCAGCGAAAATTGGCACCACTGGTCGCGGTATAGGTCCGGCTTATGAAGACAAAGCGGCCCGACGCGGTTTGCGTTTGGGTGATATGTTGAAGGTAAAAGACTTTGCTGCCAAGTTGGAAGAGGTGATGGACTACCACAACTTCGTATTGAAACATTATTACCATGCCGACGCAGTGAGTGTTAAGCACACCCTTGATAATGCGCTCGAGATGTTCGAGCAATTGCGGCCTATGTTGGTGGATGTGGCGGGCAAGTTACATGAATACCGGAAGCAAGGTGCCAATATTTTATTTGAGGGAGCGCAAGGTTCCTTATTGGATATTGATCTCGGCACCTATCCATTTGTGACCTCGTCAAACACCACTGCTGGTGGCACGGCCACGGGCAGCGGTTTTGGGCCGCGCTATCTGGATTATATTCTCGGCATTACTAAAGCCTATGCTACCCGTGTGGGTTCGGGACCGTTTCCAACTGAACTATTCGATGATGTGGGTAAAAGACTGGCCAAAAAAGGCAATGAGTTTGGCGCTACCACTGGTCGCCCTCGTCGTTGTGGTTGGTTCGATGCGGTCACTTTGCGTCATGCAGTGCAGATCAATAGCGTGTCGGGTATTTGTCTCACTAAATTGGACGTTCTCGATGGGCTGGAAACGGTGAATGTCTGTACGGGTTATCTGACGCCAGACGGGAAAGACGTGGTCCGTCCTCCCATCGCCGTCGAAGATTTTGATGCCTTGACCCCGGTCTATGAAAGCTTGCCGGGTTGGCAAGAGAGCACCTATGGAGTGACCAGGTTAGAGGATTTGCCTCAAGCAGCCAGAGACTATATCTCATTCCTTGAGCAACAAATCGAGGCTCCGGTTGACATTATTTCCACCGGGCCGGATCGGCATGAAACGATTATTCTGCGTCATCCCTTCGAAGCCTGACCTCTTTGTTCTGGCCGATATCGTGAGACAGCCATAAGCCGACCAAAATAGCGAGACCCCCGGTGACATGGTAGCTGTGCGGGTTTTCGCCCAATAGTGGCACTGCCAGCAAGGCCGTGATGAGTGGGGTCAGGTAGGCATACATGGCGGCTATGCTGGGTGATGTTTGGGTTACCCCATAATTCCAGAACAAATAGGCTAGTAAAGATGGAAATACCGCCACATAAAGAATCACCATGGTCAGGTCCGGTGTCCAAATAAAGCCACCTATCACTTGGTATTCCCAATAATAGAAGGGCAGTAAAACCAGCAAACCAAGACCGGTAAGAATCGCAAACAGATCAAATCCTGGTATCGGTAAAGCCCACTTTCTCAACAGCAGAGAATAAACTGACCACACCAGCATCGCTATGGCCATGGTGATATCACCTCGATTCACACCCAGAGCCCAAAGCTGCATGATGTCTCCCTGCAAGATAACATAGAGCGCGCCAGCAAAAGCCACGGCTACTCCTAAACCATTTTTGACACTTATGCGTTGCCTGAATAAAGGGATGGCTAGCAACAGTGTGGTGATGGGTAATAAACTATTCACCAGCGTAATGTTTAAAGCCGTGGTGTGTTGAGCGGCCATGTATAGCAGTGAATTAAAGGTGGTTACACTGAGAAATGCCAGTACCAACACTCGGTGCCAGCTTTGGATCAGGAGGTGGCGATGCCGGTAGATGGCTCTGACAATGAAAGGCGAGACCAGCAATGCACAGACTAGCCAGCGGTGAAAGGCCAGCGCCAGGGGTCCAATCTCCGTATTAAATCCCCGTGCTACAATGGCATTACCCGCCCAGAACAGGGAAGTGCAGGCGAGGCCAAGGTAAGGCAGAAGCTTGTAGTCGCTGATCCGGGACAACAGGGTTTTCTTCAAGCAGATGGCCGGTTTGTGCAGTTTTTCACGGATTTATTGCCAGTTGCACTGGGCAATGGTCCGAACCCATGATCTCGTTGAAAATGTCAGCGTCGATGATTTGCCCGCTCAGGACGGCAGATACTAAAAAATAGTCGATTCTCCAGCCTATATTTTTTTGTCGTGCTCCGGCTCGGTAGCTCCACCAGCTGTATTTTATTACCTCTGGTTTTAACCAGCGAAAACTATCTATGAATCCAGCATTGATTAAGTTGTTCATGCCGTCAATTTCCTGTTGGGTGTAACCCGCAGTTTTATTGTAGTTGGGTTTGGGGCGGGCGAGATCGATGTCGGTGTGGGCCACATTTAAATCGCCGCATAGTATGACTGGCTTGGTCTTTTCGAGATTTTTCAGGTAACTCAAGAAATCCGCATCCCATTGTTTCCGGTAATCGAGACGTTTCAGCTCACTTCCCGAATTGGGCGTATACACGGTGACCAAAAAGAAGCCCTCAAACTCGGCCGCCACCACCCGGCCTTCCTGATCATGCTCGGAGATGCCTATATCGTTCTGCACGCACAACGGTTGGATTTTGGACAAAATCGCGGTGCCGGAATAGCCTTTTTTTTGCGCTGAATTACAGTAAATATAAAAGCCCTGAACGTCAGCCAGCGCTGCTACCACCTGATCACCCTGAGCTTTGGTCTCCTGCAGGCACAGAACATCGGGCTGAAGTTGATCAACAGCTCCCACGAAATCCTTTTTAATGGCGGCACGAATGCCATTGACATTCCAGGAAACGAGATTTATCAAGGCTTATTTACCTGTATATCTATAAAAGAAAGTCAGCATCTGCTAATGAGCGCTTGGCCAGGGTAAAACCAAATATTTCCTGATCGTAGTGGTTTTTTATGAGTTTGGCTATTGCATTAACGGTGGTCCCAGTGGTGCTGACGTCGTCAACAATGATGATGGGAGCCTGCGGTGGATTGGCGTTTTTGTTAATGGCAAACGCATGCTTTAAGTTGAGGCGACGGGCTTTGCCTGATAGCTCGGCCTGACGGGTGGTGTTGACTTGTTTGCTCACAAGTTGGGTGTCTACCCTGAAACCGCTCCAGGCGCCCAGCCTCGTAGCTATTAATTCCGCATGATTATCCCGCCTTTGCTGGTATTGGGAAGCGTGCATGGGTACTGGAAGCAATAAGGCTTTGGAATAGTTTGCAAACGACGCTTTAAAAGCAGGCCATGCCGCATCGGCCAAAGGGGCGCCCCAAAAACCCTCTTCATGGTATTTAAGCCGGTGAATGATCTGGCGGATGGGGAAGTCATAGCGAAAGGCGCTTCTGCAAAAGCGGTAGGCGGGTGGGCTGGTCAGGCAGTGCCCGCAGTATTGACGTGTTTCGGTGGGATCGGTGACTGCTTGACCTTTGTCAGTTAAAGGCGTGTTGTCCACTGTCTTAGTACTTACTGCAGTAAGTTGTTCTCCGCAAATGGTGCAGCCTGTTGCTGGTGGTGGAAAATCCCTCGCGCATTGAGCGCAAATAGACGATTTCGTGCCACTGGCCAGACACAGTAAACAGTGCTTAGGAAAGGCGTAGTCAACTTTTAAACGAAGAAAAGTTGACAGCTCGCTGACCTTCTTTATCATTGGTGTCATTAAATCCATTTATGGTGAGCTTGTTGGTGGTGGATGCCCCGTTGTTAACTTGTTTAATAGCTGATAGCTATCAACTGCGAGCAGTCTAAGTAAACAAGCAACAAGCAACAAGCAACAAGCCGGGAATGCTATCAACATCCCGTCAATACCGCGACTCTTTCTGCCTAACCAAAAATCATTCTTCAGGGAAATAACATGACCGATAGTGCTTTTGCCAATGTGCGCCATGACTGGTCCAACGAAGAAGTGCAGGCTTTATTTGCGCTGCCTTTTAACGACCTTCTTTTCAGAGCTCAGACTGCTCACCGGGCGCATTTCGATCCTAATGAAGTGCAGGTCAGTACCCTCCTTTCTATCAAAACCGGTGCATGCCCAGAAGATTGTAAATACTGCCCCCAAAGCGGTCATTACAACACTGGGCTGGAAAAGGAGAAACTACTGGAGATTGAGAAGGTGGTTGCTGAGGCGAAAGCAGCAAAGGATACGGGAGCCAGCCGCTTTTGTATGGGGGCAGCCTGGCGCAACCCCAGTAAAAAAGATATGCCTTACGTGCTGGAAATGGTGAAGCAAGTGAAGTCGCTGGGACTGGAAACTTGTATGACCCTGGGCATGTTGACGGGCGATCAGGCCGATGAACTGGCGGAAGCGGGTCTGGACTATTACAACCATAACCTGGATACCTCAGAGCAATACTATAAACAGATTATTACTACCCGCACCTATGGCGATCGTCTTAATACCTTGCAGCATGTTCGGGATGCCGGTATGAAAGTGTGCAGTGGTGGTATTGTTGGTATGGGCGAGTCGCTGGAAGATCGTGCTGGCCTGTTAGCGCAATTAGCCAATTTGCCCGTTCACCCTGAAAGTGTGCCGGTCAACATGCTGGTCAAAGTGGAAGGCACTCCGCTGGAAAACGAAGCAGAGCTTGACAGTTTTGAATTTATTCGCACCATCGCCGTGGCCCGCATAATGATGCCTGAATCCCATGTGCGGTTGTCAGCCGGCCGGGAAAATATGAATGAACAAATGCAAGCCTTATGTTTCCTGGCGGGCGCTAATTCTATCTTCTATGGTGAAAAGCTGCTAACCACCGCCAATCCGGAAACTAATAAAGATATGCAATTGTTTGCTAAGCTCGGTATTCGGCCCGAACAAAGACATCAACAACACAGTGAGCAACAGCATCAAGAAGCGTTACAAGGTGCTTTGGGCGAACAGCAGCAACAGCAAAGTGCTCATTCCGGTCAGTTTTATGATGCTACGGCGTGATGTTAGTTGGCAGTTGCCGTAGCAAAGACAAGGGCAAAGGCCAGGTCGAGC
>JGI12048J13642_10213378_pt1 | contig 28920 bp, 29 predicted proteins | sample ElkSlonscriptome_16_FD_13642 | JGI IMG/M metagenome (IMG submission 13642)
GCCAGCCGATGTTAGTCAATGGAATGCCTGCTTTTGAGACAACAGCAGTGAGGGATGATGAAACCGGCGGTGTGGGTGGGAGGAGAGGCCGTTTCCGCGAGTCACTACTCTGTTTGGGATGCACAAGGCATGTATCCCTTCGGTGGTTGCAGCAGAACCCATCGACACTGTCGGGACACCTATGTGTATGCTCGTCAACGAAGACAATGCCGGAGCGCATTGAGTGTATCTTTCCATTTCCTTCGGACTCCGTCTCGCTCTACCGGACGGCTGTTTACGGCGAGGCCATGGTCGCCAGGAAGGTGAGAAACCTTCTGCCGGCATATTGGTGACAGGCTGCTGTGCTCATCTGGAGGCAGGCAGCTCCTTTCGGCCACTGATTGAAAGCGCGGTGTGGTTCTTGCAAAGAAGAAGTCGTGCAGCTGTCGGCGTGTTTACCAGTGGAAATCGCCGTCTCGTGATGGTGAAGACGATACTGCTGGCTTTCAGCAATACCGCGGTCAGATGATAAACATTTACCTGATTACCCCTGAAACTCAGCCTCGCCAATTATGGGGAGGCAGGGGTGCTCTTTTCACGGGCGTCTGCAGCCTGGACGGCTGTAGACGAGCCCCGGGGGTCGGTTCATGGCGTACCGGGGAAAGAGTATTTTTTTCTCAGACCGAGTTGCTGAGAGTAAGGTGTGATCAAATACATTTATACCCCATAGGGTTATTACACGAGGTGAGAATATGAAAATGAAAGCAGTGGTTTTGCAGGAGTTCGGTGGAGTCGAAAACTTTGTCGATGAGCAGTGGCAGGTGACTGACCCCCGGGAGAACGAGGTACTTGTGCGCGTACAGGCCGCCAGTGTCAATCCGGTTGACTTCAAGACCCGAAAGGGCTATCTCGGAGGGGAACCGCCAATGGTTCTTGGCGTCGATATGGCCGGAGTTGTGGAGGAGGTGGGAGACCAGGTAAAGGATCTTCGTTCAGGCGATGAGGTCTACGGCTTTGTCGATGCCGAAGGCCCGGCAAGCAATGGCGCCTATGCTGAATATGTGACGGTTCCGCGCTCCTTTCTTGCACCGAAACCAGAGGGATTTTCGTTTCCCGAAGCCGCAGCTCTAGGTATGGTCGGGCCTACGGCCTATCAGTGTTTGATCGATAAGGCCCGTGTCCGACCGGGTGAATCCGTTTTCATCGCCGGCGGCTCCGGGGCGGTGGGCTCCATTGCCATTCAGCTGGCCCGTTATTATGAGGCCGGACCGATCCTGACCACGGCGGGCAGCAGGGAGAGCATCGATTATCTTGCCAGGCCGCTGGGCATTTCCCAAGAACATATCATCGATTATCGCCATCGTTCTCTCACAGAGTTACACGAAGCCGTCATTGCCGCAAACCACGGCAACCCCATCGCCTGCGCCTTCGATTTTGTCGGCGGCGACATGAAGCGGCTCTGCTGTGAGGTTCTCGACTTCGATGGACGAGTGACAACCATTGTCGAGGAGGACGATGATTTCCGTCTATATACGGTCAGCGGTGAGAAAAGCCCGTTGTTGTCTCGTTCGGCCAGCCTCCACACCCAGCTGCTGCTGGCCAGGGCCCGTTTCGGCAGTCCACCATACTGGGATATTTTCGCAGAAGAGCTGGCGACGCTTGCAAAACTGGTACAGCAGGGCCATATCCAGGCTCACCGCATTCTCATGCTGGAGGATTTCTCCGCCGAGGCCATAGCCGAGGCTCACACCCGTCTGGAAGAAGGCCATGTGAACGGCAAGCTGGTGATTCCGGTAGCCCCATAACCTCGCTTCACGCCCGTTAGGTGAAAATGGGTACACCCTCCATAGCCAGAAAGTTTCACGTGTGACTCTATGCATCAAGGTAAACATCACGGGGGCAAAAGCCAGGATGGCCGTCAGTGGCCACTGGGAGGAGCCTCGGGCAGGTTGTGGTTCGAGGATGTTTGTCTCTGTCATCTCCAGGGCGGCAGGGCGGCGACCCCTGACGGAAAAAAGTGTATTAACTTCTTCCATTTCCGGTGCTACAATGATGGCGGTAAATACGAAAAGGCCAATTTCATTTTGCTGATTGGAGGAAGAAATGTCCCCAGCCACGAGAGAGAATTCCTATAGCTTCGACACCTTCGTTCAATGGCGAAACCGGATCGACTATTATGGCGATGATCCTTTTATCCAACAGGTGGTAAAACATTTTGCCGGGAAAAACTGGCAACGGGTTGACGAGGCGGCCCGTCGAGTTTCGACCAAGGCCTCCTTCCGCTGGCGTGATCTCGCCGACGAAGCGGCGCGGCCCGAGAACAGACCCTATGTGCTCCATTACGACGGGCATAACCACCGGATCGATCGCATTGTCCGGGCCATGGAGTCACGGGTGATGGAGGAGGAGGTCTTTGGCGAGGCCATTTTTTCCGAGTTTACCCCGGCCATGGAGCGACTGGTCAAGATATATTTGATATATCAGAACGGTGAGGCCTGCACGGCCTGTCCCCTGACCTGTACCGAAGGCCTGGTGGCCATCCTCGAGGCCTTTGCCGATACGCCCGAAACCAGACGTATCCTGGCGCACTGTAAGGAGGGAGTCGACGGGGATTTTGCCATTGGCGCTCAATTTCTCACGGAAATTCAGGGCGGATCGGACGTGCCCGCCAATGTTCTCGAGGCGGAAGAACAGGATGGGCAGTGGCGCCTTTACGGGACCAAGTTTTTCTGCTCTGTCACTCATGCCGATTATGCCGTTGTTACCGCCAAGCCCGCCGGCAGTGAAAATGTAGGCGTGTTTGTGGTGCCATCCTGGCTGCCGGGCGATAAGGACAGGGAGCGGCGCAACGGTATCACCGTCGACCGGCTCAAATGGAAGATGGGAACCTCGGAGCTGCCGACTGCCGAGATGACCTTCAATGGTGCTCTTGCCCACCCTGTGGGCTCACTGGACAGGGGACTGGCCGCCGTGGTTGGTATTGTCCTCACCTGTTCACGACTTACGGTCGGTCTCTGCGGCGCAGCGATGATGACCAGGGCTGCACGCGAGGCCAAGGCATACAGCGGCTTCAGGGAGGCCTTCGGTCGGCCCATTGAACGTTTTCCGATGGTGGCGGACCAGATAGCCGAGCTGGAAAAGCATGCCAGGCGCTCAACCGCCGCTGCATTCAAAATTTACCAGCACTATTGTGCACTCGATGGCCATATCAAGGTGGGTATCGATATGAGAGAGCCCGAGGACCTGCGTCGCCGGCGCTTTGAGATGCGCGAGCTGGTAATGCTTCAGAAAATCACCGCCTCATGGGATGCCGTCGACCAGCTGCGCACGGCCATGTCGATTTTTGGCGGTCACGGCGTTATCGAGGATTTCAGCTCGCTGCCGAGGCTTTACCGCGATGCGGCGGTCAACGAACTGTGGGAGGGACCGCATAATGTTCTGCTCAGTCAGATACACCGTGATCTTGTACGGGTAAAATCGTGGTATCCGCCGGCGGCGTTTGTCCGTCGTCTACTTGGCGGAGCCGGTGAAGAGGTCGCCGCTCCTCTGGCCTCGGAAATGGAGGCACTGGTTGATTATACCGATCTCACTGACAGCCGCCGGGCAGATGTCATGGACATATGCCGGCAGTGGGACAGCTTCTGTCACCGCCTGTTCCATGCCTATCAGGATCAGGCCAGGGCCGAGGTCGAAGATTTTTGAAGCCATGCATGCTGTAACAACAGCGGTGCCGCCGCTCTTTTCTGGCTCCGCATGCCGTTCAGCAGCGAGAGAGCTGGCGGTGTTTAAAGTCATTCTATAACGAGGCCTGTTCCATGGGAATTGCCACCGATATCATAATTCTTGTTCTTACCGCCTTTTTTTGCGGATTGCTCATGCAGCGTTTACACCAGCCGCTTATTCTCGGCTATATCCTTGCCGGAATTCTCCTCGGTCCCTACACCGGCGGCATGACCATCACCGAGGTGCATGATATCGAACTGCTGGCCGAGATCGGCGTTGCTCTTTTGCTGTTCGCCCTCGGACTCGAGTTCTCACTCAAGGATCTCAAACCGGTGAAAGCCATCGCCGTTATCGGTACACCGCTGCAGATGCTGCTGACCATTTCCGCGGGGTTTTTCATCGGCCATCTCTTCGGCTGGCCGTGGTCGACGTCGCTGTGGTTCGGAGCCCTTATCGCCCTGTCCTCGACCATGGTCATTCTGAAAACGCTGATGAATCAGGGCTGGCTGGGAACGCTTTCGAGCAAGGTGATGATAGGCATGCTGATCATTCAGGATCTGGCCGTGGTGCCGCTGATGATCATTTTGCCGCAGATCAACGATCCGGCGGCGGGAGCAGGTCTTGTCGGCCTGGCCTTTGTCAAGGCCGCCGTATTTCTGGTGGCCATGTTTCTGCTGGGGACACGGTTGCTCCCCTATCTGCTCAGATCCATAGCCCGGCTCGGTTCGCGCGAACTCTTCATCCTGGCGATTACGGCCATAGGCCTCGGCGTCGGCTATCTTACCTATCTTGTCGGCCTCTCCTTTGCCTTTGGCGCTTTTATCGCCGGTATGGTGCTCAGTGAATCCGATTACGGCCACCAGGCCCTCAGCGACATCATCCCGCTCCGCGACCTCTTTGGCCTGCTCTTTTTTGCCTCCGTCGGCATGCTGCTCGACCCGGGGTTCCTGCTCAATAATTTCGGTCTCATCTTTGCCCTGGTTGTCGTCGTCAGTCTTGTCAAGGGCTGTCTCTTTGCCGCCATTGCCTGGGTGTTCCGCTATCGCAACGTAGTTCCTCTGGCCGTGGGACTTGGACTTTTCCAGGTGGGTGAGTTCTCATTTGTCCTCGCCAGGATAGGGGTGGCAAGCGAATCCATAACCACTGAGTTTTACAATATGTTTCTGACAATGGCCGTGGTTACCATGGTGCTCACTCCCTTCGTTTCCTCCCAGACCTCGAGAATCTATGCTTTGAAAAAGAGATGGTTCAAGCACGAGCCTCTGCAGTCAATGAACTTTCCCGAGGACGCATTGAATCACCATGTGGTCATAGCCGGCTGCGGGGCCATAGGTTTTCAGATCGCCGCCGTTCTGCAGCGGCTTTCGATCCCCTTCGTGGTGGTGGAGATTGACCAGCAGCGGATAGAACGGGCCAAGGAGGCGGGCTATGCCATCGTTTACGGAGACGGCAGCCAAGAGGTGGTTCAGGAGGCGCTGAATATGGAGCGTGCGGCGCTGCTGGTGGTGACCATGCCGGGAATAGTCGTCGCCAGGTCAATTATTACTCATGCCCGCAGGGATAACCCGTCTCTGCGGGTTGTCGCTCGAATTTCTGATCCCGAATTTTTCAAGGTCTTCAAGGAACTCGAAGTTGTCGATCTGGTCTACCCCGAATTCGAAGCCGGTCTGGAAATGATCAGACAGGTGCTGCTTTACCTCCGTATTCCCGTCCCCGAAATCCAGAACTATACCGAGAGGCTGCGCCAGCAGATGCTGGCCAAAAGCGGCGATATGGACAACAGCTATGCCACTCTCGGTCAGATGCGGGTGGCAGATCAACAGTTTGATCTGCAGTGGCTGGAGCTGGAGGGGGATAATCCCCTGGCCGGCAGGACTATTGCCGAAGCAGAAATTAGAAGAATTACAGGAGTTTCAGTAGTTGGGGTTCTTCGCGGTGGGGCCTTGGAAACCAATCCACCGCCTGCCTTTCGTTTCCAGCATGGAGATCTGGTCGCCATCATCGGTTCACCGGGGGCAAGACATAAGTTTTATTGTTATCTCAACCCTCTCTCCGATAAATGCGTGATGCCGCACCAGCAAGGCCTTGGTGTTTGATCATCAGGCATAGGATTCAGTCAGCGTTGGGTACCAGCGCTGCGGCCGTCGCTGTCTGCGGGAGGAGAGGTGGGGGAAAAGGGCGGTTTCCGCGGCGGCTGCTTTCCGGGTTTTTTCTTCGCTCCGCGGGGGCCGGATATAACGCTTCAGCCTGGTATCGACCATACCCTGAATGTGAAGATTGTCGACCTGAATCAGCGGCCCCTTGATCAAAATCGGCATCGCTATCATCAGATCCACGGCTTCGTCCCAGGTGAGCAGCAGTGGGTCGATTTCACCTTTTCTGACCGCCGGGGCGGAACAGTCAATGATCTGCAGGACTTCTCGGCCGCGGACGAAGGGCAGCAAGCTTTCCCGGGTCCAGGCTCGGGAGAGAATGTCTCTGCATTCGAGGTGATTACCACCATTCTTCAGGGCCGTCTTCTGTTGCTCACTCGTCGTACATCCTGTTTTTGTGAAAACTATCATCTCTGCCATGGCTGTCCTCTTGTGGAGTGTATGTGGAATCAGGTCAGTTTTGGTATTACAAGAGCTGTGCCAGGAAAGAATATTTAAGTGTATTGTTGAATGATGTCAGCTGTATGTCTCTTTTTTGCTCGGCGCATTGATTGGTGCGACGCTACTGGATCCTACCGTCGATAAATACAAAAACGTAGCAAAGCTACAAAATAGTTTCTGATTACCCCTGAAATTCAGCCTAGGCAATTACCGGGAAAAGAGTATCCCTGTCTCAGACCGAGTTGCTGAGAATAAGGAGTAATCAAAAAATGGTTATGTGCGGGTAGAAACACCCGCCCGGCTGCTGTGTCCCTCGATTGAGACGATCGCCGGATTAATCTCCTAGGACCCCTTGGCGCAGGGCGTCGATGCCAATGGCATCAATCATGAAGCCGATGCGGGCCCGTTTGGAGTTTTGCCGGTAAAAGTCCAGGGTTTTCTCGAGTATCTCCAGGGCATCTTCTCCGCTTACATCTTCGACGAGCACATCGGCAAGGCGGGGTTTTATGCCGCCCATGCCGCCGACCAGCACCGTCCAGCCTTCGGCGGTGCCGTAGAGGGAAAGGTCCTTGATGCAGTTCTCTCCGCACTGGATCTTACAGCCGCTGACGGCCATTTTCATCTTGCTGGGCTGAGGTTTGCCATGGTATCTGCTGTCGAGCTCCATGCCCATTTCGATGCTGTCCTGCTTGGCCAGCCGGCAGAACCTGGTTCCCGGGCACACCTTGACGCTGCGTACACAGAGACCCACGGCATGACCGGGCTCGGCGCCGAGTTCGGCCCAGATGTCGTCCACCTCTTTTTCATCGATACCTATCAGGGCGATGCGGGCGGCACTGGTGATCTTCAAGGCCGGGATCTGGTATTTTTTTGCCACCTCGGCGAGTTTTTCAAGCTTCTCCGGGGTTACCAGGCCACAGGGAATATGCGGTGCAATGGCATAGGACTGTTTGTCTCGCTGCAGAATAACACCTTTCTCTCCGTCTTTAAGCATGGTTGCATCTCCGTTTTCCATATAGTCAGGGAAGGGTAATCGCAGACACTCTACTCGAAAACGGCGCGGTTGCAAAGCAACAGAGTCCAGCACTATGCCGGTACCGGTATAGGGGACAAATTCATCATCATAGGCCCCCGCGGTAATGTCCTGGCTGCAGATCTTTCATAGCGATCAGTCCGGCGGACGTACCGATGGAGGAAACGGGGCGGACGAGAAACCTTGAGCCTGAAAGAATGGTCCATGAAAGGAGATTGTCTCCATTAGTGATGTCGCAGCGAATGACTCAGCCCGACCACGGTTTATCCTCCCGGGCGTTGACTTCTTCCGGTGCGGGTGGACGAATAGGGGCGCTCGTGTCTGTGGTTTACGAAAAAGGCGGCATAAATGCTTGGCGGCTACGGCGGAATGATCTTCGTTCTTTGCCGATACAGACGTCGTCCGGTGGTGTCGGGGGCAACCGGGTGTTGGTAGCTGCGTTTGCTGTTCTTCTTGATACCTTCTGTCGCGAGGTATGTTTTTTGCAGGCACCAGGGGTGGTGCTCCGGTGTGGATATCATGGTGGAAATCAGTGGTTATAAAGCGAGAAGAGACGCATGGTGGCCATACGGGAGGCATTGACGATCAAAAACGGGAAACGTGCCCAGGTACGATCATGGGCATCACCTGCAAAAAAACATGGTGAATCAGGAGCAAGGATTTTATGACAGATAGGCACCCCTCGTTTCAGGTAGAACCGCTGGAAACCATGGTGGCCGTGGGAATGGTATCCCCGGATGCGGCCAGGATCTGGGTTCGAGCCCATCGCCCGGGCTCGGTACGGCTGCGATGGTGGCAGCAGAATCAGGAAGAGAACTGCGGAGAGGCAACGGTGGAAATTCCTCCTGCCGGTAGGCGTCATGACAATACCGCAGCAGCCACTCTTCCGGCGGGCGGCGAGGCCCTTATGCCGCTTACCAGATACAGTTTCGAAGCCGTTCACGACAGCGACGGTCGGCAGCTTGGCCGGGGCAGTTTCGAAACCTTTCCCGCAAGTGATGACGAGACGCCTGAGCGCTTTACCATCGGCGTCACCAGTTGTCATCAGCCATTTCTTCCTAACGGGGAGATCAGGCCTGATTCCTCGCGAATGCTGACAGCGGTGAAACGGTGCATGAGAAGCCGCAATACCAAGTTTCTGCTCATGACCGGCGATCAGATGTACGCCGATTTTCCAGAACCCCTGTCCCTCTTCAACGAAAAATATTTTCAGAGGCTGGAGCCCTACGACAAAGCGAGGCTGCGTGACTGTTCGGTCGAGACCATACGACGTATCTATCAGGACCGCTATCGGATTTTCTGGAATCATCGTGAGTGGCAGCAGCTGCAGAGTGAATATCCCTGCCTGCCCATTCTCGACGATCATGATATTCTCGACAACTGGGGGTCTCGGCCGATTTATCAGACCGAGGAGTGGCAGAATGTTGGCCAAGGCGCCAGGTGGGCCTATTTCGACTACCAGGGAAAAAGGGTACACTCCGCCGAAGACGGAGGCGACACCCTGCGGGATTCCTTTCATTATCATTTCTGCTACGGCAACACCGCAACCTTCGTCATGGACCTGCGCTCAAATCGCACAGCAGGAGAAGGCGGTCAGCTCTACAGTCCGCAACAGCAGCAGGATCTTGAGGATTTTCTTAAAAAAACGGCGAACAAGAAGGTTATTTTTCTGGTGCTCAGCGTACCGGTGATCCATCTTCCCCGGTTTATCGCCAAATTTGTCGCCAAACTGCCCCATACCGGCGAGGACTTTTCCGATCGCTGGTCTTCCGGAGCCCATATCCACGATCGCGACAGGATGCTGAAAATCCTGCGCGCCCATAGTCTCAGCCATCCCTCGCAGAAAATCGTCCTGCTTTCCGGGGATATACACATAGGGTGCGCCCATGTCATCACCTGGCGGGCAGGCGGCCCTGACATCTACCAGCTGATTTCGAGTCCGCTGACCCATAAGACGCCCTCTCTTGTGCAGCTGGGCTCCAAGCTTCTTATCAAGGCCAATCGAAATGTCATGACCAGAAGAAAAAAGCTCGAGGCTGATGTCAGGCTGATACAGGGCGTCGAGGGCTTCCGGCAGAACCCCTACGGCGGCAGAAATATCGGTATGGTCGAAGTGCATACCCCTTCTGCCGGGGCAACGCCGACCATAACTTTTCTTTTCTATGGCCAGAAGGGAAATGAGGATGACGAACCGGTATGCGTTTACCAGTCGCCGCCTCTGTAAAAGAGAGGAGCAAAAAACCGCTTGGCTTGCCGGGATGGTCATCGTCACCGGTACGCTGATCAGCGAATTGTATACCGGCTCGGTGGCAACTGGCCGGCAGCGGCCCGAGCCAGTCCATCAATACAGCCGGATCGCATCCTCATAGGCGAGAGGATCATCATACCCGAGGAGCTTCTCCGCACGCGCCAACCGATGCCCGCTGATTATGGTATCCGTGCTTCTCGACAAAGAGAGAAGAAGCCTCCTGCTTCGGCAGTGTCTCAACCAAGCCGGATAGAACCTGATGACCTCTTCGTTTCTCTCGATGATGCCGAAACGATCCTTGAAAGACTCGAATAGCATGGGGCTGGAGGAATCAAGAAAAGCAAAATACGCTATGGAGGATACATTTATGGGAACCAGTAATGACCATCTGCAGCCGCCACAGCATCAAAATAAGCAGCCGGGAGAACGTTCGAAGATGTCACCGAAACCGGTAACGGAGGACAGCGACTATCGTTCCAGCGGCAAATTGGAGAACAAAGTAGCCATTGTTACCGGAGGGGACAGTGGAATAGGCCGCGCGGTCAGTATCCTTTTTGCAAAGGAGGGTGCCGATGTGGTTATCGTCTACCTCGACGAGCATGATGATGCAGAAGAAACCAGGAAACGGGTTGTGAGGACCGGCCAGCGGTGTCTCCTTGTGGCTGGAGATGTCGGCGATTCTTCATTTTGCCGGACAGTTGTCGATAAAACCGTGGCTGCCTTCGATACCATAGATATTCTCGTCAACAACAGCGGCGAGCAGCATGCCTACCACTCCGTGGCCGATATAGAAGAGGAACAGTTGAAAAAGACCTTCGCCACAAATCTTTTCTCCATGTTCTATCTCATCCAATACGCTTTGCCGCACCTCAAAGACGGCGGCACTATAATCAATACCACATCGGTCACTGCCTATCAGGGGCACCCGACACTTATTCCTTATGCGTGCACTAAAGGCGCAATTACCTCTCTGACCCGATCGCTGGCCATCAGCCTGGCGGAGGATAACATTCGTGTTAATGGCGTGGCCCCCGGACCGGTATGGACACCGCTGATTCCGGCAAGCTTTGATGAGGAAAAGGTTTCCCGCTTCGGTGAGAACACTTTGATGTCGAGGCCTGGAGAACCGGTGGAGATTGCCCCATCCTTTCTCTTTCTGGCCAGCAGCGACTCATCCTTTATGACGGGACAGGTGCTGCATCCTAACGGCGGGCGCATAGTCAATGGTTAAAAGAAGGTAGAAAACACCAGAGGGACGAAGGGGGACGCTACCACGCAGACAGGACAGGTAAGGGGGATATGAGTATTGCCACTCCAAAGTATACCCTTTTTTGATTACCCCTTAGTCTCAGCAACTCGGTCTGAGACAGGGATACTCTTTTCCCGGTGCGCCCTTGAAAAGAGCACCCCTGTCTCCCCATAATCGGCAGCGCTGAGTTTCAAGGGTAATCAGGTACCCTTTTTAAGGAGACGTTTATCGCCTCTTGCGGGGTGGCAGACCGGGATCCTCTGCTGCAGCAAAACCCGTGGGAGTCGTGGAAGATTACTTCGGTGATAACGACGACGGTGTGTCAAAAGACCTGTCAGGTACTGGTGGAGACTTATTGACGACGAAGGAGAAGGAGCGGGATTATGCCGACCAAACAGATCAAAAACGAAGAACAATACGAGAAATTGCGCCAAAAGGGCATGAGCAAGGAAAAAGCAGCCCGGATTGCCAACAGCTCGCAAAAAGAGACCAATACGGGCAAGAGCGGTCAAAAATATGAGGAATGGACGAAAAACGAGCTCTATACAAAGGCCAGGGAGGTGGGTATTGAAGGTCGTTCGAAAATGAACAAGCAGGACCTTATCCAGGCCCTTCGTAACCATTGATGCAGCAGGGGGATGACACGAAAGTGTCGCCCCCCTGCATCTCCCTGCACCTGACTCTCTTTTCCTAAAAAATGATGACGCCGACTATGCCGAGAACGGCTATGCCGGTATCGATGACGCCCAGAATGATAGCCAATATGCTCATGAGTCCGCCGCCGATTTTCGGCGAAGCGGCCATGAGCACACCGACTATTCCTGCGCCGACCGCCACCAGGGCGACAAACAGTGCCCATATCGGACTGCCGGTGAAAGTGAGGATGAAACTGACTATAGCTGCTATAAGAGCAATGGTTGCTGCACTACCTGCTTTCTGGTCTGCCATGAATATCCTGTGGTTGAGATTCTCTCTTGCACCCATCCCCAGTTTCAAGGGGTACGGGCGGCCTGTACCGCGGCGATTGTTCTTATCCCCCACTACCAGCAAGGGAGAAAAGATGCCGATGGGTATGCATCTTATATGCCATTCTTGCCTGCTTTGCACCATCGCAGGTATAGTCCGTGTCTTTTATCTCTCTGCGCCCTCCGTTCTCCGTAAGGGGGCTGAGGTGGTTGCGGAGGCGCAATCTTGGGGCGATGTGGAGGGTACCGCCGCAAGTCTGTAGTGTCGGTCCGATCCGCCGGTAATGCCTCCCGTAAGTTCGGATCCATTACGCCTGGCAGTACAGGTTCTGATGCCAATCGTCCAGGTGCGTTGTCGGGCACACTTCAGGGGACAGAAGAGGAAAAAAATGGATGTGGGTATGTTTCTTGCTGAACAATAATGCCGGTTGTCTGCTTGTCTCATATTCGCAGCGGAACAGTGCCGGGGAAACATTTTACGACTATCACAAAGATACCCAAAATCATCCTGTTGTGAAAGTGGTAGTCAGAAAGAACAGCGGATAACAAATTGGGTTTTTCATGGAATGCCGGAGTTAGCTCAAAGATCGTGGAGACGGAAAAAGATAGCCCTGGCGGAAGCATAAGCCCGATGATGGAGGAAGCATGCGGATACTGGCAGGTGCAATAGGGGGTATTATCGTTATACTGGTTCTCTGGGATGTGGTCAAGACCACCCTTTTGCTTCAGGGGGCCGGACCGTTGAACAGGCGGCTGAGCAACAGTATCTGGCGAGGGTGTCTGGCTGTGCATCATCGTCTTCCTGGTCACTTTTTCCTGAGCGTAGCAGGGGTGTGTATTCTGCTGGCTTCGGTTTCGTTGTGGATCCTGCTCTACTGGATAGGGTGGAGCCTGATTTTTTCGATGTCCGAAATGGCGGTAATCTCGGCCCAGAATGAGGTTCCCGCCTCCTTCTGGCAACGGATCTATTATGTCGGGTTCACGTTCATAACTCTGGGAATTGGCGATTTTAAGGCCGGTAGCGCCCTATGGGAAATCATAACGGTAATCCTGTCGATAAGCGGTTTTTTCATCGTCACTCTTGTCATTACCTATCTTCTGCCCGTTGTCTCCTCGGCTGTCGAACAGCGGCAGCTTGCCGTCCACATCCAATCCATGCGCTTTGCCCAGGGAACGTTTTTTTCCTCATTTCAGGAAACGGGTGTGGATGGGCTGGTCTCCAATCTGCAACCCCTGTCTGAAAAAATTTGCCGGCTGGCACAACAGCATCTCGCCTATCCGGTTCTCCACTTCATGCAATCCGGCGATCCGCAAAGCGCCCTGCCTTTGGCACTGGCAAGTCTCGATGAAAACCTGACGCTTATCCTTAGTGGCGGCAGGTCGCTGCCGGCCGATGTCGAGAATCTTTTGCCGCTTCGTCACAGCCTGAGCTTCTTCCTCTGGACGCTGAGTCACCTGAAAATGCCACTCGATAAAGAGTCCACGCCGGAGTCCCTCCCCTTGAAGACCCTATCGATTATCGGTATTTCTCCAGCCGATGAGTCTGATTTTAAACGAAAGCTTGACCTGTTGCGCGAGCGACGCCGTCTCCTCCGCGGCTTTGTCTATTATACCGGCTGGCAGTGGCAGGATGTTTTCAGACAACAGCACTATGAAGAAGACCTCTTTGCCGAAGGTGGTCCCGAATTCCATTCCTCCGTGGATTCCTCAGAGACTCGGCGTCAGCCGCAATGATCGCCGGAAAGGGAGGCAATAGATAGAGTGAAGGGCTTCAAGAGAGAGGAGTTTACTCAAATTCGTCGCTTATATGCATGTATTCATCGGAGAAAGATCGATAGGATAGTATTCTGGCGCAAAAGCGTTTAAGTTGAACCTAAAGAGAAATTGGCATGCAAGAAGAAACAGAGAGGCAAAAAAAGGGTGCCGACGGGCACCCTTTTTGTCGCAGATATGAATGGAGCGATTAATTCTTTGATTTCATAGTGGTGTTTCTGAAGGTATCGAAAAAGTCTTAGTAGTCTTTTTTCGTTTTCTTGCTGTTGTCGACATTGAGATTTGTGTCTGTATTGTCCTGCATACCCTGGTCTTCCATGGAAGTGCTGTCTTTTTTCTGCCTGTTCTCTTGATCCCAGGCAGGAGAGACACCGTAGTGGTTCTGCAGGTCGCGCTGGAACTGATCGTCGGTAATATTGGCCTGCCTGGGAGCTGTTTCCAGCTTGCTCCGGTCAACCGTGAGAATTGCTCGATCTTCTTCGAAGCGGAGGGCTTCGAAGGCTACGGCAATGTCTTCATCGCCCATACCGAGGATCCCGCCTTGGGAAAGGATGACGAACTTGATCTTTCCGTTTTGCTCGTCGACGGCGACCTCTTCTATCTCGCCGACTTCTTCACCGTTCTGAGCGTAAACGTCGAGCCCTTCAAGTTCCTCGGCGGAACGGCCCATCATTCCCATATGCTGGGAAGAGTCTGAATCGGCTGCGGCGCCATAGTGATCCTTTTTCGAATCGGATTTCATGTCGGTTTTGCCGGTGGCGAAGACGGGCACCGCCAGTGCAAGCATAGCTGCAATAGCGACACATGAGAGTAGTGTTTTTTTCATGATAATCCTCCTGTGGATATAGGTGTTTCCTTTGAGAATTTCCATTCATTCTGCTGTGTCACTGAAAAAGCTGTAGCTTCCTGGAAAATGATGCGATCCAGGAAAATACGGCGTATACGTAATGATGCAAATAATGGACCACAGAAGGGTTTAAGTAGGGCACAGCAAGTAACAATCGAGTTGTATTTGGAGTATACACAGGCCAGCGGAATGTTCAGCCGATGGGGCGATATTGCGTCTTGCCGGACAGGATTTGCTCCTGCGGCGCTGGAATCGGCGGCTTCTTGTTATACACTGTGCAGCAGAGCTGGCAGGTGGTGGTCGTCTATCGGGAGAATCTGCAGTCAGACCGGCAACAGTCCCGCTACCGAGACTTTGAAGGAGGTTTCTCGCTGTTATTGGAAAACTGGAACGCGATGGGCAAACATTATTCCGAATCGATTGTGGATGCCAGGGTGAGGCGGTCGATTCTGGTCATTTTCAGGAGATCGCTGTCGGTCGCCAGGGTTTGGGGAAGAATGATGGTTATGCCGTAGCCTGAGTCAAGCAGATTAAGACCGGAGTGGGAGAAGGAGTCCGCCTTTTCCGCTGTCGAGGGTGACTGTATCTGGATATGATTTCTGTCAATGGAGGTGTAGATATCCTCGATGTGACTGAGACCGATGGTAAACAGCGCCGTATGGTTGGCAATGGTGCCGCGGTGGACCTCTTTTTCGATAACTGCTGGAATTTTCTGGAGCAGAGATGCCGTGCGTACCTTTTGAAGGTAGCGGAGTTCATCGGCAATGCGACGAAACGTGGAGTGTTTTCTGTCGATTGTATTCAGGCGTTTCAGGTGGCCGCGCACGGCATCATAGATATCCCGGTCTTCCACCTGTGAAGCCGGCAGACATAGATACTCCATGAGCAGCATCTCGGCGTTGACGAATGTTGTGGTGGAACCAAGCTTTTGCCGCAGAACTTTATTGTCCAGCCTGGCTGCAGGTTGGGTGTTGCCGAGGGCGGCACCGTTATCGTTGGCCGCATAGCCCTCCTGCAAAACGTTGAAGTAGCCTTCAGGCAGAAGAAGGTTGAGATTGGCGTTTTGGCGCAACCACTCGCCTATACGAAATATTTCCATCTGGGTGCGTACGGTGCCACCGGCGGTGGTGGGGGTTTCCGGACTTCGATGGCGGATAGCAATAATATAGAGCTGTCGCGGACTGTCGGCGTTTATCCTGTAGATAACTTTGCCGTATTCGTCGGGCATCTCCAAAAGTTTTGAGGGTGTGGAGGCCAGGGCGTTAGAGAACGCTGCCAGAGACATGCCCGCTACTGCCAATAGTGGGAGGGCGGAGCCGGCAAGGCCCCGGAACAGAGATACGGTGGTGCTGACGATGTGATGGAAGAGCTGCTGGAAGCGGTATCGTTGCTGCATCTGTTCATCCCCTTCACCGCTCCTGTTTGCAGGACAGCAGAGAATTTCAGAGCACGCATCGACATCCGTATCTGGCAATCCCGCTGTCGTGGGGAGTGACCCCTGTAGACCGGTGATTTTGCGCATTCATCTTTCGATGAATTTGCCTTTTTCAGATAGTTTCTAGATACATAATTAAGAATTATTCTCAATTATGAGCCCGAATATTACCACATCAACAGACACCTGTCAAAGCGAAAGTGAGGCGGGGAACCTGGGGGAATGCTGCTCGGGAATCGGGATGGCACGCTTATTGTATAATACTCTCACGGTTGCATCCTCGGGGAGCGTCTTTGGAGGAAGGGCACCAAAAATCTCAAAAAAGGAGAAACTATTATGTTGAAGAATACCAAGATGAAGTCGATGACGATACTACTGCTGTTACTGTTTGTGCCATTATTCGCGGGCTGCTACACGCCGGCGGGGCGTTCGGCTGGGGAGGTTGTTGATGACACTACCATCGGCACCAAGGTAAAGGCCAAGCTCTTCGATGAAGATGAGCTCAGCGGTTTTGCCATTGATGTCAAAGTCTTCGAAGGAGAGGTGACGCTCACTGGTGCGGTCGCTTCAGTGGAGCATAAGGAGCTTGCGGCACAGATAGCAGGTTCGGTCAAGGGTGTTGTCGGTGTCAACAACTTGCTGCAAATGAAAAAATGACGGAGAAATGAAGAGTTGATGAAGCACTGTTCGTAGTGGCAGAGCCGACTTTGCGAGAAAGACAGAGACTTCAGTGCTTCATCATTTGCTTCGGCCGAAGTTGTGCTGTTTGAACAGTACCAGGGCGCTTTTGAATTCGGCAAGATGCACGGATATGCCGGCATCGTCATAATCCGTTGATTTGTCAGCAGGTCTTTCCACAAACCCCAGGGATTGGCGAATCCCCGTAATGTCAGCTTCTGCCGCTTCGAGATGGTTGGTGGTATTCTCCAGCCGTTTGCTGCGGGAGCTGATCCACGTTTGTATGCGGGAGAGGGTGTCGAGCATGGCCTTGACTTGCAGAGCGCCGTAGAAAACTATGGCCAAGAGGATAAGAAAGAGGCCGCCAACGAGAAAATGAGAGATGCTCAGTGTAATTTCCATGGTTTATCTCGATGAAGGGTGCTGTAGGCAACTCAAGATCGCATTCATGCTGAACGGTTTGAAAAAGAAATCGTCGACCCCGTTCTGATACGCTTCGTTCTCATCCGTTTCATTGCAACTGCCGGTGATCATGACGACCCTGGTCTCAGGGTGCGTTCTTTTCACATGACGGATGATGTCCTGGCCGCTGAGAGATCCCATCTTCAAGTCGGTGATCACGGCGAAAAACTGCTTTTCGGCCAGTATGTCCATGGCGTGTTCACCACTGTTGGCGCTGTGGGATTCAAAGCCGCTGCGGTCGAGGTAGGTGGTCAGCAGCTTGCATATGATCGTGTCGTCGTCAACAACGAGAATGGGTTTCTTTGCAGCCATTATTTTCATCATGCTGGAGTAGAGGGTTATACGGCCGTGTACCCATATGGGCTATACGCCGCCCGCATCCTGTGTCCTGTGGTATATGGTATGGGGGATGGGACGGCGACTCGGTACCTGGCCTACTTGGCCTGCTCTTCGGCTTTTTCGTAAGCCTGGAAAAGTTCGCTCAGCTTCTGTTTGTCGCAGAGCTTTTGCAGATGGGAGAAGACATCCTCTTCCTCTTCCTCGATATGATGCCTGTTCAATTCATCGAGTACGGTGGCCTTGGCCTTGAAGACCTCGCTGTCGAGTTCGAGATCCATAAGCTCACGCAGCACAATCTTGGCGACATGATGCTCCTGGAGTGCCTCGAGGCCGTCGTCTCTTGCTTCCTCATCCTGTGCCTGACTGAGAAAGTGGAACATGGATGCTTCTTCGCCGACCATGTGGGGATAGAGGGCGTCGTGAAATTTCGTGCGTAATTCCTCGCGTTCCGCGGAGGTGGTGGCGGAAATGAGTTTTTTTCCAAGGGCCTTCTGTTCTTCATGATCCTGGCGTAAATGGCTGAGAAATTCGTGTTCGCTCATGTGTTCTTCTCCTGCGTGTTAGGGGTGCGCTGCATGCACGTGTTGTGCATGTGGTAGACTAAGGAAGTGACGATCCGATGCGAGATCATGCAAGCCAGCATCTGTACCACCGGCTTTCTTCCCAAATCTCCCTGGTCTGCCGTGTATTTTCCGGCACTCTGGTGCTGCGCTTGAAGATGGTGTCAGAAAAAAACACGGTCGGAACAAGTATTTCCAACCACTGTCCGACCGTGTGTACATGTCTTATGTGCATGTCGTAAACAAGACCTTGTCATGGTCTTTTTGCGGACCCCCTGCCAACAATGAGAAAGACCACAAATAAGATGATGCCGAGGACGAAGAGAATCCAGGCTATGTTCGTTGCGGCGCCGGCAATGCCGGTAAAGCCGAAGACCGCTGCGATAAGTGCTATGACGAGAAAAATTATTGCCCATTTAAACATAAAGCCTCCATTATTATGATTACCGATTGTTTTTCTTACCCGGGTCAACGGAATCGAGTGATGCCCGGCCTGTCTTTCGTCAGCACACAGTCTGTCAACTGATAACACGCTCTGTGCATGAAGGGACAGACGCTGGGATGCATTCTGTTTTTCAACCGCTTCCCCGTCAAAGGGATGTGATAACCCGTTTTTTAGGAAAGATGCGAAATGTATGCCAGTATAACGTTTTTTGGGTCTGGCTCCCCAAATAACTGTCCAGCCGCCTGGGCGTTTACCGTGGGTTCTCCAGGAATGAGTTCATGGCTTGCCGTGAAAGACCTCCCTAACAGCTGTACCGTGAGCTAAAAATGGCAAATACCTACAGATTGTTGTTGAGTAGGGAGTGAGAAGGGGAAAAGCAACTGGCCTGGAGGTTGGAGGGGAGGGTGGCGAGATGTGGCGCTGGTGTCCTGTTGGAGAGGAATCTTTCCTGTGACGCAGGAAAGGTGCGCTAGCGCCAAGAGCAGGCGCGGGCTTTTTGGAACCGGCCGCAAGCTGGTATTGCCGGGGATAATGTATATGCTCATTGAAAAAGAGAGTGCGGAAAGATGACTGATCTGGAATTGGGCCTGAAGTCTGCATCTCCTGCGGAAAATCGGAGAAGATCAGGGTAGATCACACGAGATGGGGGGGACCGGCGAAACCAAGGTGTACCTGAAAGATGCCTACTAAAAGATGCCTACAGGTAGGGGGGCAAAGCGATAAATATGAATGTACTCGGAGTTAGCACATGGCCCTTGACGATGGTGGTGGCGGTCTTCATCCTTGCCGCTGCGGTAATAGCTGTGGTCGGTTCGAAGATGACAAAGACCGCCGACCAGCTCGCCGATATAACCGGTCTCGGAGAGGCGATTTTCGGCGCGGTCTTTTTGGGCGGTTGCACCTCCCTGCCGGGCATCGTAACTTCGGTGGTCACAGCCTATCAGGGGTATCCGGAACTATCCCTGAGCAACGCCGTCGGCGGCATTGCCGCCCAGACGACCTTTCTTGCCATTGCCGATATTTTTCACCGCCGGGTCAACCTTGAGCATGCTGCCGCCTCCGTCGAAAATCTGGTGCAGGGGAGTCTGCTGGTAACCTTGCTGGCAATTCCCCTGTTTGCCGCGACCACACCCGATGTTACCTTCCTGAAGATACATCCGGCGACTCCGGTGTTGCTGGCCGCCTACATAATGGGCATTCGCCTGGTTGCCAAGTCCCGTTCAGTTCCCCTGTGGAAGCCGGAAAATACCAAGGAAACGAAGGTTGACACACCGGACAAAGACACACTCGAAAACCGGAGCCGTGCGAGTATCTGGTCGAGATTTGTCATCTCCGCCGCAGTGGTGGCCGTGGCCGGCTATGCCGTTGCCCAGACCGGCATTGTCCTTGCCGATGAAACCGGTCTATCCCAGACCGTGGTGGGAGGGTTGTTCACCGCCTTAGCCACGTCCCTGCCCGAGCTGGTCACCTCGGTTGCCGCAGTGCGCCAGGGAGCGCTGACGCTGGCCGTCGGAGGGATCATCGGCGGCAACAGCTTTGACGTTATCTTCGTGGCCATCGCCGATATCAGTTATCGCCAGGGATCGATATATCACGCCGTCACCGACAGACAGATTTTTATAATCTCTCTGACAATCATCCTCACGGGGATCCTGCTAATGGGATTGCTGCGAAGGGAAAAACATGGCATTGGCAATATTGGCTTCGAGAGTTTCCTGGTGATTTTTCTCTACCTTGGTGCCTTCACCCTGCTTTTTTTCAGTCAGTAGCTTTCGCGAAGCTGTCTTTGCCGAGACGGCGTTCATATAAGAACCGAAGACAGCCACTGTGTCAGCGCCCAGAGAGCGCCGACGATGAGTACCAGTGCCAGTCCGGCGATCAAGCGATGATTGTCCCACAGTTTTTCCGCCTGTTCACCAAAAGCATATACCAGCCAAGCCAGTCCGAAGTAGCGGATGCCCCTGGCCAGAGTTGCCGCCAGTACGAATTTCCACACAGAGTAGCCGGCGGCTCCGGCGGTGAGCATGGCTGTTTGAAAAGGTATCGGAATCACCCCTACCATGATGATGGCAAAGAAGCCGTGCTGGTCGAAGAGTGTCTGGAATTTTTCATAGCCCTGCTGCCACCCCATGGTATGTATGATCCATTCTCCGGCGGTTTCAAAAAGGAAGTATCCCGTACCGTAGCCAAAAAGCGAGGCAGCCAGGCAGCCGGCAGTGACATAGGCGGCAGTCTTCCACAGCCTGTGACGGTTGGTAAGCATGAAAGGGATAAGAACGAATTCTATGGGGATTGGCAGGATGAGGGTTTCTAGAAACGAAAGGCCGAAGAGAAGCCACATGACGTGCTGGGATCTGTTCAGGCGCTCCAGCCAGCGGCCGATGCGTTTTTCCTGTCGTTTTTTCGAGGTGATGGAATTCAAGGGATTTCTCTCCAGCCAGATGGCAGCTGATCATTCTTTTTCCAAAATGTCTACCAGTAGACGGCCCACGGCTCCAATGAGCATTAAGAAGGAGCCGGCGATAAACAGCCAGACGCCGAGAGTTTTATAGGCCTCATAGCGAGGAAGGAACAGTACGCTTCCCATGAAAAACGCCAGGTTGCCGGAGAGTCCCAAAGACTGGTGGATCCAACCGTAGTCATGAACAATGGTTCTTGCAATATTTCGCATAAACTCAAGTAATTAATTTCTCTTAGAAGGAATTCTGTCCCCCTCTGCTGTTCTATGTGCATGACGCTTGAGGCAGCAAGTTGGGTTTTGCAGAAAGAGTGCCAGCTTGCGCTCTTTTCTTCTTCGCTGTGCAGGCCGCCGCTTAAACGACCAGATGAGACAAAGCGCAGGTTTCTGGAGAGTTATTTGCAGGGATTCATTGTGCTATAAAAACAGCAGGCCTCCGAAAACGTATTTGCGGCGTCCCGATACAAGAGTATCCTTGTCTTATGACGTGCTGCTGGACATCAGGGGGAGCCAGTACTTTTTAGGAACGGACCTGTCTTAGTGTGTGAAGAGATGAATCCAGAGACCAGGAGATACCCATGAAGCGTAGAAAAAAACAAAAGACACTTCTTGAAAAAGCCCTTATGGGCAGTGCTGTGGTACTGAGTGCTTATGTCGTAAAAACCGGAGTCGATACCGCCTATGAAAAGCTTACCGGCAGTACGGCTCCCCGAAATCCCAAAGAGCCAGAAGTCTCATGGCGCCGGGCTCTTCTGTGGTCAGCGACAACAGGGGCGCTGCTTGGTGTCGCCAAAGCAGCTATGAGGCCGAAAATTGACAGCGGCGTGAAAAAGCTCCTCTCCGATTGATCCTGGCCGCCGGTCTGCGTCTGCTGAGAGAGGTATGGTTTCTATCTGCAATAGGAGGTCAAATGAGCAATACCCCAATGCGGCGGTACAGGCAAACCGATAGCCATCGACCGTAGAATCTCTTGCAGCCCATGCGGGGCTGAGTGAAAAACGCAACAACGACCCCCATGAACTACTGGAGAAGGCAGTATCGTGAAATTTTCGTTTGTATCGCTAAAAAAAAGAACTAAGCGCCTCATTGTCGGAAGTGGCGTGGTTGCCATCCTGCTGGCTGCCGGAATCATTCAGCAGCAATTCTTCGAGGCCAGTGAGGTTAGCATCGGCAGACAGGCTCAGTACCGCCTTGATTCGTACCCGTGGCGGGAGGCACCGCACAGGGTTCGTCTGGTTCATGACCCCTCGGAGGCCTTTTCGCTGCGGAGGCAGCTCATTCGCCAGGCGACCACCAGCATCGATATGTGCACCTTTCTCTGGAAAGATGATGAGATGGGCCTGGCGCTGCTCCAGGAACTGGTGGCCGCCGCCGAACGAGGGGTCAAAGTGCGGCTGCTTGGCGATGGCATTTTTTTTATGCGGCAGCCTGCAAAGGTCGCAGCCATAGCTCAGGCTCATCCCCGTCTGAACCTGCGCCTCTATAATCCTCTGGATCATGAGGTGGCCAGTCTTGAGCCGAGCAGTCTTGAGAAAATGGTGCTCGATTTTTCCGAAATCAACCAGCGGCTGCATATGAAAATCCTCGCCATTGATGACCGACAGGCCCTGGTGGGAGGACGCAATGTGGGCAATGAATATTTCGGTCGGGATGAAGAACTCAATTTCATGGACCGGGATCTTCTCATAGAAGGACCGGCAGTCACGGATATAGCTGCTGCTTTCGGTCTTTTTTGGAATGATTTGAGGACAGAGACGGCTCTTGAACTCGATGATGTGGCCTCCAGTTCACCCAATACCAGCTGGCTACAGCAACCCACCGGCGATTTTGTGACTGAAAAGAAAGAACAGCCCCTCTGGAGAGAAGTTGATAGAGTTGCCGTATGGCATGACAGGCCGGGCTTGATTGGCAGCGAGGACGAATACAATTACCGGTTGCTGGCGGATAAACTGGTTGCGCTGGTCGGCGGTGCCGAGCAGTCCGTCATTATTGAGACTCCCTATCTTGTCCTGAGCGAGCGCACGCAGGTTCTCCTTAAGGAGTTGCGGCGGAAAAAACCCGAGATGCCTATCCGCTTCCTGACCAACAGCCTGGCCTCTACCGATACCTGGCAGGCCTACGCTGCTTTTCAAGAGCAATTGCGAACCATGCTCGGAGAGTTGCGTTTGCTGCTGCACCTGAAAAAACCCGGCTCCCTGCGGGAGAGGTCGGGAGAAAGCAGTAAAACCAGCAGTCTGCATTCGAAAACCATCATCGTCGATGAACAGAAAAGTGCTATCGGATCCTACAACTGGGACCCGCGCTCGGGCATCTGGAATGCTGAGATTATGGTGGTCATCGACGATACGGCTTTTGCCAGGGAGCTTACACAGTATATGGAACCTCTCTGGACACCGGAGGTCTCCTGGGTTGTGGCCGAGCTTCAACAGCCTATTGGGCTGGAGCAGATAGATGCCATCGGCTCCACCGTCAATGCCCTTCTTGCCGAGACACTGGGAATAAACGCCTGGCCGCTGACCAATACCGCCTGCTTCGAATATAGCGGCTCAAGGGTGCTTTCTCCCTTTCACCCTGATTTTTATGATCACTATACCTCCGTCGGTTCCTTTCCCGAAGTGTCGATTACTGCCAGAAAGCGCATACTCACCAATCTGCTCCAGCCAATCAGCGGAACACTTGCTCCGACTCTGTAATATCGTCTTGCAGGCAATGCGTCTGGAGATGGTGTGTCAGCGTCTCGGGGGGCGCACATATTCGGACAATCCCGGGGTGGCACAGAACGTGCATTACGGGATATAACAGTATTCATCACCAAGGAGAACAGGTGGTGAACAACATAAAAACACAATAAAGGAGCAAGACATGTTAGGCTGGGCACTAGGATTTTTTATAATCGCACTGATCGCCGGCGTTCTCGGTTTTGGTGGAATAGCCGGAGCCGCAGCCGGGATTGCCAAAATCCTGTTCTTTATTTTCCTCGTTCTGCTCATTATATCGTTGGTTGTCGGAGCGTTTCGCGGTAGAGCGCCGAAAGTATAGCCATCGTCAACTGCCGTACTCGACAGAGTTCTGATTGTCGGGGGCAGAGAGGACAAAAAGCCATAATACTGAAATAATGACTGCTCGAGAAGAGATGTTCTCGAAAACTGCAGAAAATACACTGAGGTTTTAACCACCTTAAAGTAAAGGAGAAGAAATGAAAAATTCTATGATGCGAACACTTTTGATGCTGTTGCTGGCCCTCTTCATTACCGCTTTCACGGCGGGGTGCAACACAATGGAGGGCATGGGGGATGATATTGAGGATGCCGGGGATGAAGTCGAAGAGGCGGCTGATGATGCTGCTGACTAATTGTCGCCGCACCCTGAGCCGGCAGGCAGCCCCCTTGGGCTCCTCCGGCTCGACTCTTTAATCAACTCGTTCTTTTAAAGCCCCCCCCCTCGGCGTTTTCCCTTATTCTCCCTCTCGTCAATCTCACCCTGGGTTCTCCCGTCCTTCTTCTTTATCTTCTCACTGCCAAATTCATAAGGTATTGTATTTCTGGTAGCCGATAAAATCGGCCCGGCACCACCGGGAGGTACGCTGATTACCTATGGAACTCAGCTTCCTTCCTGCTCATGCACCTCGTGAACACCAGTATGAGAGTGGCTGAAGGCCATGGGTAACCAGATGTATTTATTATTGTCAGAAAAAAAAGTCCGATCCGGAAGGACAGGGCTGTCCTGTGGAAACGGACTGTCTGGTTTTGTGAAGCTGAAACGATAAAACACGGGCCTCCGCTTCCGGTTTTTGCTGAGCGCTCCGGTGAAACCGGACAAGAGAACTGGCTTATTCCATGAAGGTAACCGTTGGCTGGGCCTCTTTGTCATAGAGGATGCCCGGCTGGAAAAGCTTGAGCTGCTTCTTCTCGATGGCGAAGTTGTCAGTGAGGTACTGTCTGACGTTTTCGGCCCGCTGCTCTCCGAGACGGTAGAGCTTGTGCCGCTGGTTTCGGCTGAGAAGGGCGGCATCATCACTGCCGGCGAGTTCCCCCGGTTTGACCTTCGGATAGACGTAATAGAGTGGTTTCTGCATATCTTCGAGGGCATTTTTGAGCTTTTTACCAATGGAGTCGAGCTGTCTGGTATGCTCCGGGGTCAGTCTCGTGCTTCCGGCCTCGAAGGTGAGTTCCGGCAGGTCGCTGCTGATGATATCTTTGCCGAGTTTCATGCCGAGATAGGCAAGAACACCGCCGGGGCCGAGGACGGTATAGGCCAGCATCGGTTTGACCGCCGAAGAGATGCCATTGCTCAAAGCGGTGACGATGATATCGGCATAGCTGGCATCGAGGGAGGAAAGCGTGCCGCCGATGGGGATTTGAAGCGTGATGGTATCTTCACCGTCCCTCAGGAAGGAAAGTGCCGTTTCAAACGGTATTGGCAGCTTGGCGTTGAACTGCCGGAACCGTTTTTTACTGGCGGTTTTCATCTCAACTTCTTTCAGCTCCAGGGTGTTTTCCATATCTACCTGATCGCCCTCGAGTGTCATCTCGGAAACCAGCTCGAGTTTGCCGCCGGTCAGGCGTTTACCAATGGGGTTGAGTAAAAAGGGAGTGAGGTTGGTCAGCGGATAACCGTTCAGATGCAGCTCGTGCTCCCATACTCTGGGTGAAGCGAGCAGGGCCGCGGAGCCGCTGAGCGTCAGAGGAGAATGCTTATCCACCCGTGCTTCGGCAGTGAAGGTGAACCGCTGGTCGGCGTCGCTGAGATTGATGTCTGCAAACTCGAGGGAGAGTATGTCTATATGTGCCTCGAAGGTTTCGGGTAAGGTTGGATCTTTGTAGAGGATATGATTATCACCTACAAGTTCCAGAGAGTCTATAATCACTGGAAGAGAGAGAGACCGATTATCGCCGGCGTCTCTTTCTCCGTCTTTGTGTTCCTCCGTATTCGTCTCGGAGTTCTTTGTGGCGATATAGGATATATCGAGCCCCGATCCGCTTAATTTTTTGATCCTGGTGTTGGTTTCGGATGCCCAGGCGGCTCTGGAACTCTCTAGGGAATCAAGGGTGATGGTGAGACCGCGCTCCGCCTGCGTGTTCGAATTTCGGTAGTGGATAGTATCGACAGTTATGGACTCAGCGGCCAGGGTATCCGCGCCGGCCTGCATGTCGTCTATGACAATCTCCCTGGCCCCGCCGACTGCCTCGCTGTCTTGTTCCTGGTGTAATGCGGCCTCACTCACTTTGAGATGGTTGAGGGTATATTGATCGAAAGAGCTCGTTGCTATACCTTTAGCCAGAAGCGAATCGGCAGTGATAGAGTAAGGTGTCTGCTTGATGGGACCAAAGACCAGGGATTGGGTCTCTGCTCTGTCGATTTCGAGATCGGAAAAATTGTCACTGTTGAGCCCTGAGAGCAGCAGAGAATCGGTTGAGAGCTTCGTCGGCAGAAAAGAGGAGGGGAGAAAACGGAGGCTGTTTACAGCGGCTTTGGGAGCACTGACAGTTCCGTTTTCCGTTCCTTCGAGTTGTCCAATGCTAAATGATCTCAGAGTGATGGCGGGATTTCCGTTTTCAAGTATTTCGGCGCTGGTTATATCGATGCTGCCGTTTCCGGAGAAAAAATGTTCACCGCCTATAAAGAATGTGCCGTCTCCTTGGATAACCGCCTCGTTGAGCAGCCAATCCAGATTTTCTTCGAAAAGGTCGCCGCCGATGGCTTCTCCAAAAAGAGTGGAATCAAATCCTATGTGCTTGACATCGACTCCGGAACGGTAGGCGATCGACCCTTCCTGCTCCACTTTCGCTGCATGGTAGACGCCCCCGTTCAGCGTCAGTTTGCCATCGGAGAGGGAAGCGCTGCCTGAATAGAGTATCCCCGTCGTTTCGGCGGATTGGTTTCCATATTCCAATTCGACGGTGCCGCCCAGACTGATGGATGATTGCTGCCAGCCGGTTTCTTCGGAAAAGCTCAGGGCCAGTTGAGCAGCCTCGGCCTGACCGTCGACGCTGAATCGCGCCGGGGCGGTGTCGGCGTTATTGTCAAATTCCAAGGTTCCCTGCCAGGTGATGGATTCGGCATTGCCACGTGATTCTCCGGTCGAATATTCCGGATCAACGAGAGTAATGGCAAGCTCCCCTGTAAAAGGACGTGCACCGGCACCTGCGACGGTTGCTTTGCCCTCCGCGGTGAGCTCGCCTGACTCTATAACCGTTGCACTTCCTTGTTCTTTAAAGAAAGGCGAATGAGCCGTGAGTGAACCATTGAGTCCGATTCCCTGCGAGTGATCCGAACGAATTTCTCCCCGCCAGCTCAGATCGCCGCCAGCTGACCAGGCGTCGCCGGCTGCGGTGAGTGTACCGAGGTCGATGGAGCCCTCGAAAAGCTGCACCATGGCACCATCAGCGGTTTCTTCCAGAGAAAATGTGCCGTCGACTGACGCTGACCCTTCAAGGCTCACCCCTGCGGGCACAAGGGCTTGGAAGGCATCAAGATCTAACCCTGTCAGGGAGATTTTACCGGACGCCGTTACGGCTTCTTCTAAATAGAACCTGGTCAACTCGAAGGAGACAGGCGCCTGGTTGAGCTTGCCTGAAAAGGAAAAGCTGCCGGTCTCCCCTTTGCTGCCGCTGTCGAGGTTTTTAGCGCGGGCCTCGTCTATCACCAGGGTAGTTGTTATATCGCCCTGATACTCTATGGCAATGTTTGTGAAGGAGGCCTCTTCGACTTTGAAGGTCCAGGGAGGAAAAAAAGACGTACCCTGATCTTGGTTATCTCCGCCGGGTGAGAGAAAATAGGAGCCCACCCGCATCCCCCCTTGAGGATAGTTGCGAATTTCGATGTTCATATCGCGCAAAATCGCTTTTTCCAACAGGGCGTCTTTTTCAAACAAGGCCGGTACACCGAAGTTGATCGTGAGGACGTTATCGCTGTAGACGGTGTTGCCCGCAGTAGTGATTTCCACGCCGTTGAGAGTGAATATTCCGGAGAAGGGGTTGAACCAGAGTGTATCGATGGTGACACTGTCGGCACCATTGTCGAGCAGCCACTGCTTGAAAAAGTACTTGGCTCCTGCCTGCAGTACAATAAAGCAGAGTAGACTGAAAACGACGAGTGCGAGGGAGATGGCAACAGCCTGCTGGCGGGCACTGCCACTTGGTTGAGAGCGGTGATTGTACTTCATGGAGGTCTCCTGGCGTTTTTCATCCGCCGACGGTTGTGCGGGGGCATGTGAGGCTATATACAAGTTGTATGCCAGAAGAGAGGGAGTGTTCTGTCTGGCTGGTTATGGGGCGCTTACGGCACCGGCAAAGGAGAGCATGGAAAAACCCCTGTCAAGCTGGCCCTGATTATGCATGGCGTTATTCGACATTGCAGCCCAAATCAGCCAACGGATTCTATGCTATCTACCTCTCGTTATATACACTTCGTCATCATCGGTCTTGGCCTCATCGGTTTGTTTCTGGTAGCGAAATGGTTCCTGCAGTCAGCACTGAATGTGCTGTTGCTGGTGTTCGCCGGGACACTTTTTTCCATCTTCATCCGTGGTGTGAGCCGGTTTGTTTTCGGACGGTTCAGGAAACTGCCGGAAAAAGCTGGTATAGTCGCCACCCTCATATTTCTGGTAACCATCTCCGCCGCATTTGTCATTTTCCTGGCGCCCCAGCTTTTCGAACAGATACCGAAGCTGGCTGAGGAGTTGCCCAAGGCGGTCAATGCCCTCCGGGAGAAGACGGATTTCTTCAGCTGGCTTAAGGATTTCGTTGACGGTGGAGATGGAAAGTCCCCGGCGTTCACCGACAAACTCACCGGCAAACTCATGGGTGTTTTTACCACTACTTTCGGCGCCATAACCAGTTTCTTTATAATTCTCTTTGTGGGGATATACCTCAGTTTTACTCCCTTTTATTATGTCGGCGGCTTTTTTCGTCTGCTCCCTTCACAGTGGCGGCCCCGTGCCGACCAGGTTCTGCAGGCCCTTGATTATGCCCTCAGTCACTGGCTTATAGGCAGGTTTGTGGGCATGCTGGTGGTCAGCGTCTGCACCTATGCCGGACTGCTGCTGCTGGGAATACCTCTGCCGCTGAGTTTGGCCGTTCTCGCAGGCCTGCTCACTTTTATTCCCAATATCGGACCTATTCTCTCGGCCA